>WNFY01002280.1_pt1 | contig 18328 bp, 13 predicted proteins | sample 5400091 | NCBI WGS metagenome assembly WNFY01 (sample SAMN13153364, study PRJNA577476) | soil metagenome | isolation source: 60 cm soil or saprolite under grassland replicate 1 | place: USA:California | collected 2016-06-15
CAGTGAAGCGTCTCATGGGTGTGAGAAGAACACTTGACGAACATACAGTACTACTGAACAAACAAGGTGAACGCCTGGACCGACTAGAGACAACACTTAGTGAGCATACAACGGTACTAGATGAGCATACAACGGTACTAAATGAGCATACAGCACGGTTCGACCGCTTAGAAACATTGCTCGCTCAAATCCTTGCGCGCCTGCCAGAGAAACCCTGACCTATCTTTGCAGGCTATAATAAAATACCCTGGCTTGTGTTACTTAACCAACCAGGGTGTTTTGTTTGTAGTTGAGAGTTACTACGACGACTTTGGAAAAGTTAGCGAGGGCTTTGGGAGTTCCTACGGCAGATTTGATTGAGGATGTGCCTGATACAGAAAAGGCTTAGTAGCAAACCCACATTCAGCAGTTTTTTCATGAGCTTAGGCGAGAAGCCATTTCATATTGTAGAGTTATAAATAAGCTCTACCTCGTAAATCTTCTCTCCAAGCGATTTTGTTGAAAATACAAGTGCAAACTGCGGAATGTGGGTCCTAGATCATCAAAATTGCGTTAGACCCAGGATTATCATACGAGTCGATGTCCCATGAGGAGCATCATGAAGAGAATGTCAGGCACAACACTATGTGAGGGGTAGTGTGGCGGAAAGCGGTGTCATTGTCTAGATGCGTTGTTCAGTTTTACCGTGAATCCCTGATCATGCTTTGATTGCTGTCAATCTTTCGTTTGTTTATACTAAAAATGGTGCTCTTCGTTTACGAACTAAGGGACTATGGGATAAAATTATGTTTGCCATACTCTTCTTGCAATAAAATCTATCCAGGTTTTACCGAAAGGGTCTGTGAAATCTTTTAAGTCCAAAATCTTGAAGCCAGAACGAATCAATGCTTCTTTAAGTTCCGTCTCTGTCCAGTGCTTTCGATATCGTTTATGTTGCCCTTCATAATCTTTTTTCACTTCCCACCCTTCCTTGCTATCTTGTGACTTCGTACTTCCAATGTATGCGACGCCACCAGAATCTAAAATGCGATATATTTTTTTTAGAACTCCGAGCGCAACATCCTTCGGGAATAAGTGGATAAAAGCAAACGCAAATACGCCGTCAAACAACGAATCAAAATTTGTCGTCAAAAAATCTCCCTGTATAAAAGTTGCGCTCGGGTTTCTTTTTTGTGCAAACGAAATCATCTTTGGCGAAATATCAAGGCAAGTTAATTTGGATCCCTTTTCGATGAAGAAATTTGTTGCTAATCCTACACCACAACCAAGGTCTAATATTTTTCCCTCTGGCCGAACATAATCGGACATCCAATTTACTGCGTTTCGTGTAACTGAATTCAAGGTGCCCGTCCGTCTCTCATACTCTTCGGCAAGTGCGTCATACGTCAAAGTATGTTCGTCAATTAACTTCTGGAGCTCTTGGTCAGACTTCATAGTTTGGGTGTTTTATTTGAGAAGCTGGTCGGTATTGACATTCCTTATAAATCTCCTCATGGAATCTGTAATTCTCTGCGTATCAGGTCGCTCGCTGATGCTACACCATCTGTGATATCGATATATATAATCCCACTAATATCGGAGGGGAGGTCCAACTGGCCTTTATACAACAAAAGTACTCTGCCACTTTCTCTGCGAAATTTTGCGTAAAAGTAGCCGAGTTCGAAGATTACATTCTGGCGCGCTCTCCTAATCTCCTCACTAGTTCCATCCTTAGCCCAAACATCATCCGGCGTCAGCAGAATGATAGCACCATCCACACTGTCTGAATAGGCCTCGAATTTCTCAATGATCGACTTGCCAAACGAAGGCCGCTCATGGAGAATTATGGGTTCTGGTAAAAGCAGGACGTTCTGTAAGTAATTCTTAACCTCTAGCTTTGTCTTGTCGTCATGTCCATGCACAATGAACAAGGTGGGTTTCTTTGATAGATTGCGTTTCATAATAAACCTCCGTTCGCTAAATTTATCAAATTCTTCAAAACTTTCTTCTGATTTAACTATATCTTCTATCCTCCCGATTAACTCTTCTATGTCTCTTACAGGATCACTATAGCTAATTGCGAGTTGCTCTTTCTTTTGCTTATCGGTCCCTGTTTGTTTATGATTATCATATAAAGAGTATAGCCAGCAGTACTTTTGGAGGAAAATTGTCCAAATTGGAGCAATGCGGAGACGAATTAACTCTTTATCTCTGGCCTGAAGAAGAAAATGATCAATACCGAGTCTTCTCCAAAGTTGGCGCAGTTTTTGGTAAGAAATATGCCCTCTTTGTTCTCCCAGAACGGCTCTAGAATCTGCAAAAGGAAGGTCTACAATACAACAAGCACCGAGCTCTCTCAAGTAGCTATAATTAAATTGCTGAGTAATAAAAGCATTGATTTCAATATTATCATGAGGCATTGGATTGGGAAGCTGTAGCAAGGGTAGTACAAAATCTACTATAAAAGCCGTATCACCCAGACGTTCTGGCACAGCAAGGAGGTTTTTCTCAAGCTTTGAAAGCGAGGGTAGTTCATGACGTTGAGCTAGAGAAATCCATAACTTTTCTTGTGCAGTTACGCTCAGACTCCAGCCATCACTAATGTCGCGGGAAGAATTTTTTGTTCGGCGCAGCCAGTTAGTATCTGCGCTTAGAAGCCGACGTACTTCCTGATCACTGAAATATCTCGGATAACGATCATGATCTATCGCATATTGGATACGCTTGTTTTCAACGTAGTGACCGATATTGTATCCGCTACCGATAAGACGTAGGAAACCAAGCTGGCGAAATTCCAGAAACTCGTTGAACAAAATTCGCGCGTAGTCAGACTCAAAATAAGCAGAAGCAGGCATATACACGTAATTATCTGCAATTAAGAGAGCAGCAATCATGACTCCGCGCATTTGTTGTAACAACGGGGAATAAAAAGCCTTATCAAGATAGGTCAGAGAGAGAAATTCGTGATCGACGAAATGGAGGAAGATGTTTCGGGGAAACGGTGATAGTCTATTAATTCTTCGGTCCATTTTCGTACTCTCCAAGCTAAGTACTATCATCCTGGAAAAACTGAAGTTATCGTGAATCTTCTATCTTTGTTTCCGAGTCGGCCTGCCAATAAGCAGAAACCAAACCTTCCAAGCGACCTAACAATGGTACAACTCCCCATGCGAGTAGCTCATCTTCGTATAGAGGGTATAGATCATGCAAGAGAAAAATTTGCTTACGCGAATTGAATGCAACAGCGATTTCTGCGAATGCATTTGCCCCTATATAGTTGTCAATACCTCCCTTACTCTTATTTACAACTAAGATGCCAAACGTTCTCGGATTCGCTACTTCATTAAGCCATTGACGCGATAAATCATGTTTGATCTTAAGATATGTTTCTTTAGGAATATCTTTAACGACTGGGCGCTCGTTCTCTGGTATAACCGTTGGTATTTTATGTTGGCTCAATTGATCCCGACAGTACACCATAATTTCATAATGAGACATACTTCCACAGATAACAATTCGCGGAAGATCTATTTTCTTAAAATTTGTGTCAAGTTTCATTCTACGTATTCTCTCCGTTGTAAGCGAGTTTGTAGTTCACGAACATGCTCTGGGATCTCAGTAGGTACGATTATGGGCGGACTCTTGTACTGTACCAGGTATTGCTCAATCTTCTCGGGATTCATTATTGATGAGGGTGCAACTGCAATTGGTAAGTCTTCAGGGCATTCACTGAAAAATAATGGCACACCGCGCTCATGAATTCGCCCAATTTCATAGGAGGTAGTCTTGCCTATGTACCCTTCAGGGCAAAGAACATAGACAAAACTTGATCTGAGGATTCGGTGTAATGCAATAAGCTGTATTTCAACAGGCTCATATCGAGGGTTATCTGTCTCTAATCGAACGAACCATTCCTGAGGATCCACTATGCTTGATCTTTTTGGAGACAGTACGTGTACATGACAAGCCTCAAAAACCTCAATTAAAGAGGCAACTTGACTATAATATTTTCTGAAGCTACCAATAATTGAACAAGTTAGCGCTTGACCATCTGATCCTGAGACAGGATATTTGTCGTACACTTATTCCTCACACTCAACTATCAACATCAACTGAACGAATTATAACTTAGCCCAATAGAAGAGTCAAGTAAAGTATTAGATAGAAATTTAGCTATCTGGAGGAGATTCACATGGCATCATATGGCAAGCCCTTGAGGAAACTGACAATGGATAGCGTTTGGTTAATATGCACAAGTTTTTGGTACTTGACACTGCGATCTCTTCGAGGCTGCGATGGTAACAGTCGCTTGTGGCCCGATGTACTGCTTTCTGAGCTTACCTGTAAATGTTAAGCATGGTTCAAATCAGTGTGACAGTTTGGCCTGTCGGTGTCATTTTGACCAAAAGATATTATGTGCCATATAACTACGGTTGAGTTTACCCTAATTCACCTTCTTTACTTCTAAAACAGGTTTTTCCCTCTTAGAAGGTAGTGATTTTACCACGTAAGTGTCTCATTCCACTCTGTTTTCCATTTCAAAGAAGTGAAGGCCTTTGGACGCATACAAGAGCCTGTAGAGATACTTCATACGTAACCTCAGCTTCAGTTATATGGCACATAGTATCTTTTGGTCAAAATGACACCGACAGGCCAGTCGTGGATCATCGCTTGATCGTCGAAGGCATCCTTTGGATCGTAGACACTGGCTCATCTTGGCGCAGTCTGCCACCACGCTTCGGAGCTTGGTCAAAGGTCCTCTACTACTACCGTCAATGGTGTGGGAATGGACGATGGGCACGTATCCTGCAGATGTTGCAGAGGCAAGACGTTCCCATTTCCTCCTCAGCGTGATTTAAGTGGGACTGTAAGAACTACAAACTGTCCTTTGGTCAATATTCATTTTCAACCGCGAGGGTTCAGGAAATCCTCTTCCTTGCTAGATTTCTGTCATCAGAAATGCGCCAAATTGGACGCTTGATGGGCAAATGTCCTTGTCCGACATGGAAATATATGGGAAAGATAAGAAGTGGCCACACTCTGTTAGTCATCCTGAAAAAGCGAGAAGTGAATAACGGGCAAAGCTCCTCGTTGTCTCCTCGCTTTTGAACCAGTGAGTGCCCTCGTAGGACAAGAATTTGGCAAATTACACTGTGCCCGCCTGAGGATAAGGGACCCGAACGAATGGTGGCACAGTTATACTCATATTACTCATTATCAATGTCGGCATGACGTATCCTGGACCGACATGAAGCGGGCTGTGGTACGGGAGCGCCTTGTTGTCGCCATCAATATACACATACCGCGGAGAATCAAATGGGGGTAGGATAACAATACGGTCTTGAAGAGATACATCCTCGGCTGGTTTAAGTTGCTGCGATACTGCGCTAATAACTGGGTTCTCTAACAGTATGCCGCCAGAATGTAATCCCATGTTGTCACCATATGCTCGTGGCACAAATGTGCACATGATGTCGTTTCCGACGGATTCATTCCTCCTACCTGCCATCGCCTGAATCTCGCGCGTGAGATGCACACCGATCGTCTCAGGCCTTGTTTTGTGTCGAACGCACCGTCTGAGGAATCTGGTGAACTCAATCTTTCTCTTCGGATGGAGCTGTTGACCCGCGACGAACAGTGCAGCGTCACGGTTTTTCAGCGGGTCACAGTGAACTCTGAATTCATCGCGTGGCTGATCCAGCAACGCACCATCGTCTTCTATGAAGTTCTCGATCACAATACGAAGTGGCCTGCGGATTCTCTTGCTACCACTCTCAATCTCATCAAATCCGGCACCCACAAACGCGAGCCTCCTTTTAGGTTCAGGGAGTTTCCGTATGCGGTTTGAGTTCATAAGTTCGGTTACTCGGTATTTCAAGTGGTAGACAGCGTCCTCCAGATTCTTACCCTCAGACAGCTGCTGCGCTGCCCAGTCAATAGCAGATTGATAAGTGTCTAGCCCATTTTTTCGAACAGGTAGGTCCGCCAGCCCCGTATAAGCAAACACGAACCGGTTCTTGTAGATCAGCGCCTTGTTGCTATCATGATCGGTTACCACCACCTTCTGGCCATCCCAGTAAGAAAGTCGCCGGTCGCTCGCCTGCACGATATAGTCGTTTGCCAAGTATGTCAGTATCAGCGTCATGTTCAAAAACCTCAGTGATAGGAGTCGCCTATAGGATAACATAGGGTATGCCGTGGCACAAGAAATTGGCCCCTACAATCTTAATCCTGATCAAGGCCAAAGTTACGGAAAGTGGGTGTGTGACAGAAGGCTTTGACATTAAAAACATTGACAGTAGCCTCTTGCGCGCATATGATACTTGGCAATAGAGTCTTCCTCTTTACCCTACCTAAAAACCACCAAAGTAGATGAGAATGATGGCTTTCAGTTGACCAAGTGGCTATATTTTTCGGAATCAAGTGTGATTCACTTAACAAGTGGATTGTTCGCAAAAATGTGCCCTCTCACAAATTAGGGTCGCCTTTGGTAGTTCTGGGAGGAAGAGATCAAGGAAGGTACTCGTTTCACTCTGGAAACAGATAAAGACACTATCTCTAAGGACGAATAACACGGTTAGGAGTCTTGCCAGATGACTTCCTTAAATGAGGCCGACACTCGTGCTAAGCTAATAGACCCTAAACTGAGAGCTGCGCTATGGGGTGAAAGTCAGATTACACGCGAGCATTATTTCGTGAAGGGAAAAGCTATAACGGGAGGTAGGATTTACCTCATAGGCGAAGAGTCTCGAAGAAGAGAACCGCAGAGGGTAGACTACTTGTTACGTTATCAAGGGCAAATGATCGCTGTCCTTGAGGCGAAAAGCGAAGTAAATTCTGCCGATGCAGGCTTAGAACAGGCGAAATCTTATGCCACAATGCTTGATGTGCCATTTGCCTACTCTAGCAATGGGTATAAATTTGTAGAGTTTGACTTTTTTCTCAACCAGAGTCGCGAGATAACAACATTTCCTACACCAGAAGAATTATGGCAGCGCTGGGAACTCTATCGAACTCAAGTGAATATGCCGAATAGAAAACAGATCGCCGAATCGAAGCCAGTATATGGGCAACCTTCTGCTAAGCAAACCAATCCACTGCTCTATCCCCTCTGTCCTAAATCCATTTGTGGCAAAGAAGCTCGTTACTTTCAGGAGGTTGCCATTCGCCGTATAATCGAAAGAATGATGAATAATCAGAAACGTATCCTGCTGACGATGGCAACAGGAACAGGGAAAACGTTCACGGCACTGCAAATTGCCTGGAAGATCAAAAAGTCTGGCTGGTTAAAGAAGCCTGTTCTCTTCATAGCTGATCGTGTTGTACTTCGCGATCAGGCTTATAATGCCTTTGCGCCTTTCGCGAGTGGACAATCCGATCCCAGAGCAATTATCGAGGGAGGCAAGTTCAATGCCAATCGTGATCTCTACTTTGCGCTTTACCAGGCCCTTGACTCTGATGATGAAGGTGAGCCGCTATTTAAACGTATTCCCTCTGATTTCTTTGGATTAATCATCATTGATGAGTGCCATCGTTCCGGGTTCGGCAAGTGGAAAGAAATTTTCGAACACTTTCCCGATGCTATTCAACTTGGCATGACAGCTACTCCAAAGCAGAGCGAGAATATTGATACCTATGCCTACTTCTGTTCTGAGGAACCTGAAACACCCCTGAATGCGGAAGATCCGTCGCAGGGAACATGGAAACCACCTGCATACACGTACAGCCTCGGCCAGGGTATCAGCGATGGTTTTCTCGCAACATATAAAGTTCATAAAGTGCGCACAAGCATAGACAAAGATGGCCTCCATGTCCAGGATGCTCAAAGGCAAGGGGCAGAAATTTACGTGCCGGAGGGTACAGATTTACGAGATACCTACAGAACGCCACAATTTGAGCGTGAAATCACACTACCTGATCGCACGAAAACCCTCATAGAGCATCTGGCTGGCTTGCTACGTCGGTTCGGGCCTACCGAGAAAACGATGGTCTTCTGCGTAGATATGGATCACGCTCGGCTCGTTGCTCGTCTCTTACAGAACGAGTTTTCGCATCTTGGTTATGCGGATTACGCAGTACCAATCATCTCAGAAGAGGGCGACGCAAAGGTCTGGCTGGAGCGGTTTCAGGATAGTGATAGGAAAACTCCCGTCATTGCGACTACAGCTGAACTGCTTTCCACAGGTGTAGATGTTCCCTCATGCCGGAATATCGTCTTCATGAAGACGATCTCTTCTCCTCTTCTTTTCAAACAGATTATCGGACGTGGATCAAGGATAGATACAATAACGGACAAAGAATGGTTTCGTATCATAGACTACACTGATGCAACACGCCTGTTTGACGAGTGGGATCGCCCGCCGGAAGAACTCCCTGTTGAACTGGAAGGGCCTCGTACTGCCTGTGTAGAAGGGACAGTTACGGATGTTGAGAGTGGTCTATTTATTGTTGGGGCCGCCGTGACTATCCTGATTGGCCCTAATGAACAGCAAGGGCCAATCCTTACAAATCAGGATGGTCACTTCTCTTTTCGTGATCTGCCTGCAGGAACCATGCGCCTCTCGGTCGTTGGACCAGGTTTTCGCCGCCGCCGTGTTACGGTGGAGACGGCAACAGATACAACACAAACGGTCATCATAGAACTCAAATCAGCGTCCGTACCGGTGGACAAAATTAAGGTGAAGAGCCTTACCGTGACTATTGCAGAAGAGGCCACTTTTCTGGTAGAGTCAACGGGCGTCCAGATGACGTTAAGTGAGTATTTGAATTACACACGCAGCAAAGTCGCCAATCAAACTCCGAATTGGGAAACGCTTCTTGACGTCTGGATGAACCCGGTAACAAGAGAAGCTTTTTTACAGGCACTGGAAGCTGAGAGTATCTATGTAGAGGTGCTTGGAGAGATCATGGCAAAAGCGGATGTTGACCAATTTGATCTGATAGCCCATATCGCGTTTGAAAAACCGCTCATCACGAGGGATGAGCGTGCTGATGCCTTTATAAATCACGAACAACGCTTCATGAAAGATTTCAATCCGCAGGTTCGTGAAGTCATTCTTGCGCTCTTGAATAAGTACCGTTTTGCCGGTATTCAAGAAATGACTAACCCGGCCATTTTCCGCCTTTCTCCTTTTCGGGAGATGGGGCAGGCTCCAGGAGTGATTAAGCGTTTCGGAAGCGTAACCGCTTTACGTGATACATTACAAGAAATACAAAAACGCCTGTACGACGTGGAGGTAGCATGAGTCGGGAACTATCGACTAGTCGAGAGAAGTTAGCCAATGATATCTGGCGAGCTTGTGATATTATGCGTCGCGACAATAACTGCGGCGGCATTATGGACTATTTAGAACATCTCTCCTGGGTACTCTTTTTGAAATTTCTAGATGAGCAAGAGAAAGCTTTTGAGCAAGAAGCGGCGATTGCCGGGCGCACCTATGAGTACATCATCGATAAGCCATATCGCTGGTCAGAGTGGGTTCCCAGAGCTATTGGCGAAAAAGCATGGATTACTGATCGCCGTAATACACCTGAGTGGGACGGAGACACACTCATGCGCTTTGTGCGCGGGGAACTGCTACCGTATCTTTCGCAACTTCGTGGTAGCTCACAACGAGAGGTGATTGCTGGAATATTTAGTAGTGACCGCAATATCGTGGTATGTGCTTCTCCTTACAATCTCAAAGATGTGCTGGAGATTGTAGATAACATTGACTTCCTCAATACGGACGATATTCACACGGTTTCTCACGTCTATGAAGGTCTTTTACAGAAGCTGGGCAATGAAAACAAGATGGCTGGTGAGTTCTATACACCACGTCCAGTGATCCGTTTTATGGTAAAAGTCATTGATCCACAGCTTGGCGAGACGATTTATGACCCGGCATGTGGTTCGTGTGGCTTTTTAGTGGAAGCCTTTGAACACTTGCGTAACCAGGAGCAGGTAACGAGAGACTACCAGGAATTGCAGTCAAGTACACTTTTTGGCAACGAAAAAAAAGCATTACCGGCTTTGCTCGGCACTATGAACCTGATCTTACACGGTGTAATGTTGCCCCAAATACGCCGCCGTAACACGCTCGAAGAGAATATCCGCGATGTGAGTGAGCGGTTTGATGTTATTCTCACCAATCCTCCTTTTGGCGGTACAGAAAATATGCAAATTCAGCAAAACTTTCCTGTAAAGAGCAATGCTACTGAACTGCTGTTTCTTGAACATATCATGAAAAAGCTCAAACCGCACGATCATGCCCGTTGTGGTGTGGTTGTACCAGAAGGTACTTTGTTTAGAGGGAATGCCTTTGCTTCCGTGAAGGAAGAAATACTGACAAATTTCAAACTCTTTATGGTTCTCAGCCTCCCATCAGGCACTTTCGCTCCCTATTCTGACGTAAAGACGGCCCTTATGTTTTTTGAACGCCCTGGACCAACCACGGAAGTTCTTTACCATGAACTGGCATTGCCTAAAAATCTCAAGAAATTTAGCAAGGGTAGCCCTGTTGCAGATAAAGAGTTCGCTGAAGCATTAGCCGTATCGGAACAATGGCAGGCTTATCGCCAGCGCCAGGGACCTCGCCCCGAACCAACGGAGAGAAGCTGGATAGAAACCTTTGAGACATTAGCAGCACGTGGCTATGATATCTCGGCAAAGAACCCGAACAAGCCCGAAAGTGAAAAATTGCCCTCTACAACCGAACTCACCGCAAGGTTGTTGGAGCGTCACCTTGAGTTTCAAAAGAGGCTGGAACGACTGCACGAGGCAGTGAGTAAGAAAGGAGAAGTGTTATGATCGAACCATTGGATATGGAAGCAACACCTATAGTTGGCCCTTGGCAGTTGCCGAGGGGATGGAAGTGGATACCGCTCAGAGAGATCATCAACCTAAATTATGGCAATGCATTGCCTGCGAAGGCAAGAAAAAGCGAAGGGCTATACCATGTTTTTGGCTCTGGTGGGCAAATTGGTATGCATAATGCAGCTATCACAAACTCTCCGGTGATTATCGTTGGGCGCAAAGGTTCTATCGGAGCAATTTTTTATTCTGAGGAATCGTGCTGGCCTATAGATACCACTTACTACATCGATCAATTCGCTTCGTTTGTGAATCCTAAATACATTTATTTCTTTTTGAAAATCCTTCCGTTTATAAACAAAGGTGCGGCTGTACCAGGATTAAACAGAGAAGATGTTTATAGTTTAGTTGCACCGATTCCTTTTCCAAATAACCACATTCGCTCTCTCGATATCCAACATCGTATTGTAGACCGCATTGGGTCATTACTGGCAGATTTGAGAGAAGCACAGGACACTCTTGAGAGTATGCGCCAGGATATTGATCAGGTGATGGATGGAGTGCTTTTAGAGGTTTTCCATGAAGCTGCTACCAGGAATTGGTCAAGTAAATTGCCACTTGGGCAATTGGTTGATATTCTAGCACGCCAAGTTGACCCCCGACTTCCTAGCTATAAACATCTACCCCACATTGGTGGAGAGAATATAGAATCTAAAACCTGTCGGCTTGGAGCATTTCATACAGCAGAAGAGGATCAGATTACTAGCAGTAATTACTTGTTCGATCCTGGCGTAATTCTCTACTCGAAAATCAGACCTTATTTGCGAAAAGTGGCATTCGTCGATTTTAGAGGACTGTGTAGTGCCGATATTTATCCTCTTTCAGTTATATCGGATAAACTACTACCGCGCTTCCTGGTGTGGTCCTTGGTTGCTCCTCCTTTCACCGAATTTGCTAAGGCTAAGTCAGGACGTGCTCGAATGCCAAAGATTAATCGAAGCGAACTTTTCTCATATGAGCTTCCATTCCCTGATAAGACCGAGCAACAGTATATAGTAAACTACCTCGACTCTATCCAAGAAGGTGTTGACGAACTACAAAATATGGCTAAAGAAGACGCAGAAATCCTCCAACAGGTAGAACAAGGCATTCTTAACCAGGCATTTAGAGGAGAGTTGTGACGATGCCAGATGTAAAAACACTGCTCAATACCATCTGGTCACGTTTCCGCTCCGCAGGTGTTGCTAGTGAAGATCTCATCATAGAGCATCTTGCAGCTTTGTTAACGGAAGACAATGAACAATCATCAGATATTGATCTACAACTGAGAAAGCAGGTAGCTCGTGGTGATCTCGAGCTGGGTGAGATTAAGAGATTGCTGGATGAAGCTGTTGAAAATGTCGATGAAACGCTCGATATAGCAGGCAAGAAAGCAGCTCTCTTTGATCGCCATATTCTTTTTAGGCCACAGCAGATAAGCAACGGTTACTACCCTACACCTCGTCATATTGCGCAGTATATGCGCAGCCTTGTTCAACTTGACGACACGCATACATTAGTGGATTTTGCTTGCGGGAGTGGAGGATTGCTGGTAGAACGCAAAGACTCCGAACAGCGACCAAAAGAGATTATTGGTATTGATATCTCACCCGATTGGGCGAAGCTGGCATGGGTGAATACGCGATTGCACGGTGAGACAGCGGCAAGGGTTATTGTCAAAGATGCACTACGTGCTATGAAAGAAGAACTAGCGAACAGACATTTTGAGCGAATCCTCATGAACCCCCCTTTCGGAGGTACCGTCAATGCGGCATTAGCTAAAGATGTGGTTGGCTTTGAGATTTCCGAAAGTACAGTAGCTCTCACTCTTCTAGTTTTACAAGCATTAGCAGAAGGAGGCCTGGCTGCGGTGCTTGTGCCTAACGGTATTCTCTTCAGTGGGGCAAGCGGTGCCAGGAAAGTACGTGATTTATTAATTGGCCGTGATGAGGAAGGTAATTTTAACGGAGACTATGACCTGAAAGCACTTATTTCACTACCTCCAGATGCCCTGAAACCGTTCAGCGCAATAGCTACGCATATCTTGCTTATCCAGAAAAGAAAAGCAAATCAAGAGTATCTTCAACAGAACACCACCTGGTTTTTTCGACCGGCTACAGATGGTTATGAGGCGGGGAACAGGCGTGATGTGTTGACCGCTAAACCAGAAGAGCAAAACGAGCTTACATTGGTTGAGCATATGCTGAAGAGATATGGCAATCAGCAAGAAGACGATCGTTATCTTCCAGAAGATAATCCTCTCTTAGTTATAAAAAAAGTCTCATTAGGGGATAAGCAAGGTCTTTTGATCGAGGCGATTAACGGCACTACGATTTCACGTGTGGCGCATTGTTCGCAACGTGGTACTGCACCGGCTTTTTTCCTGATAGAGTTTACTCAGCCAAACAACGAGCAAGGCACGTATTATGTTCAACTACCAATACAGCAGGATAGCACTGTACAAGCTGAACCAACAAATAAGGGTTATGATACGATACGGAATGAGGAAGAGCATCAAAAGCTCTTGCAGAAGTTATATCAAGTTTCGCGTGACAGAGATGTTCCTCCTTCACAGTCACTCCTAGAAAAGGCACTCTTTACGCAGGCAATAGCTATGACTAATGGCCATGGACTACTTGGCGTTGCTGTCTCCACGAGGGGAATTATGTCGGATAACTTGCAGCCCAGTCAGTATGTGCATACAATCAGCGATTTACGAGAAAGTACCCCTCCGGCTAAATTGTTGGGACAGGTGTATACAAAACAAGCTGCATTTCTGCAGCAGGTAAATGGTTTGCTAGGACGAATCGACCAACGCCCTATTGCTGAATTGGAATTACCCTCACCTTTGGCCCGCGAAAAAGATGCTTTTACCGATGAAGAGCGAGATGTTATGCCATTTCCGGATATTTCCAGGGAGCAGCAAGCAGTTTGGAAATGTCTTTGCAAAGTGAGCGAGCAACACAGCGACAAAAACGGCTTATTTAGCTTAAAGGATATTATAGAAAACGGTGTAGAAGAAAAGGAAGCTCGTTTAACGCTGGAATTATTCGAGTGGATGGGCATCATCGTCCCTGTGACCATTGTTGATCCCAATAAACGCCAGTCAATCAAAACGCCATTGTTTCGACGTGTGACCAAACGAGACCTATGGGATGAGCAATAGAGACCTGTAACCGGTATTTTGAGGAGAGACTGCCGTGAAATTGCTAAGTTTCCGCGTGGATGGCTATCATGTACTTCGTCAGTTAACGATCCCATTTGTGAGGGATAGCGAGGTGGAGAGTGCTGAGGCATCTAATAAGGACTATACCCTTTCATTTCTGGTAGGAGTAAATGGCAGTGGAAAATCAACGGTGTTACGGGCATTGTTCGAGGTATTACGCAGACTTCCTACCAATCAATCGATTCCCTTTGGATTTGAACTGATATATGAGTTGGGTGTTGACAAAGAAATACAAAAATTTAGAATAAAAAATAAATCAGGTGATCCTCAACCGGAAGTATTTTACAACGATGATCCTAAGCCAAGAAGTTTTTCTATCTCTTATCTCCCCAGGCGAATTGTAGTTCTGACTACTGGCGCAGAGGAAGAATGGGAAAAACAGGAGACGTTACTGGTAGCTGAACCGGAGGAATCTCTTAAGGATGCTTTGGGGGAACTTGATTTGAATAGTCTTCAACTGGCTATTCAAGAGCTTCCTGGTAGACCTCTTCAACCGATCAATCTGGAAGAGTTAAACGAGAACACAAACGAGGCAGAGGACCCTTTCTTATTTATTCGCTCAAAGTACCTTCCAGTTGTCACTTTGTGCGGTTTGCTGGCTGACCTGGCTTCTCTTGAACGATTGCTTGATGGCGTCCTCAAAGAGGCTCAAATCCAGTCTGTGCGTGGTTTCTCCTTAAAATTGCGTATGAACAAAGGCTTAACAAGCGATACCACATGGGAGTATGATTTTGTTGAACTCCTAAAAAAGGTCGCTACCCGCAAATTACGTATCGGATCAGATTATCTGCTGCTTTTCGATTTTCCCTCTCAAGATAATGGCTATGCCAGTAGAATATTGGAATGTGCCAAGAGAGCAGGAGAGGATATCCCACCGTCGGCGCGAGGACTGCATCTTTATGAGCAGCTAGTACGCCTTTACGACCCACCTTTTGATAATTTGCCAGTCCTTTCAGAGATCAATATCTTTTTTAAGCGTAGTAAAAGTGAACGAGAGAACAGAGAAGACAAGGGAGAGAACAAAGACACGCCTCTCTTACTTCTTAACTGGCTTAGTGATGGTGAACGCAGTTTTTTAGGCAGGATGTGCCTGTTTTCATTAATGGGCGATACAGAGTCGCTCATTCTGCTAGATGAGCCAGAGGTACATTTTAATGATTATTGGAAGCGTCAAATCGTATATGTAATCGCCAAAGTAATGAACGGGCGAGCTAGCCACGCCGTGATTACGACACATTCCAGTATAACCCTGACCGACGCGAAAAATGACAATATTATCGTCCTCAATCGAAACGGTACGTTTACTTCCGAAACGTTCCAGCCCACCATACGTACTTATGCCGCTGATCCCAGCGATATAATTGTGAACATCTTCAATGCACCAGAGGCCACAGGCGCTCAAAGCGTTGATAGGATTCGTGAAGCTCTGCGTAGTAACCGTATCGATAAGCAAGATCAACAAAAACAACTCCAGAACCTGCTAGCCGAGGTAGGGCCGGGCTATTGGAGCTACCAGATTCGGAGAAGGCTGGCGCAACTAGAAAGAGAATTGTCACAACGATGATTCACCAGGTCAAACTTCCTATGCTGACAAAGCAAAGGCTCAGCGAGGTTGTCGATGTTCAGATGGCACTACTTTCCTATGCAGTCACTGAAAAAGACCTCGATGAAGGAAGATGCGCTGCATATCTTCAGGCCAAAGGCTTCGATAATACCAAACAAGAACGTAGCTTAAAAATTGCGCAATGGATTTGGCGTAAGAGCCGTCGGGAAAAGCTTGAAAAATTTGCAACTGGACCGGCTGAGGAGAAGCAAAAGCTTGTCGAAAGGCTACAACACGAAGTACAACAACTCTCGGCATCTTCTCCAAAGGGACTGGTCACTCATTTCAAGCCTTTCTCTAAAGGCTCTTGGCAGGAAGCAGGTGCTGACTTTCTCCGTAGGTTTTATTATGAGTTAGGCAAAGAAACAGGACTTCCTGAGTGTCTTTTCTCTGACTTACAAGCAAAAGGCTTTCGCAGACAAGATTTCCTTAAAGCCTTTTTCACTGAAAACAAATCACTCTACGTTTGTCCAATATGTGACGAAGTGGGCAGCTACGTTAGTATTGGTAACGGCGATGGCAGCAGTAGTAATATTTACACTGACATTGAACACTACTTTCCACAAAGCCTATATCCACATTTTGCCTGTCACCCATATAATCTTGTCCCTATCTGCCATCTCTGCAATTCAGCCGTTCATGGCGATAAAGACCCGTTAGAGCCTGATAAGAACAATCCAGATAATCGATTAGAGCTACAGGACATTGTTTTGCCATACCGTGGACCAGGCTTAGGTAGTGTAACGAGGCTGCATATTGATATGCAAACTCCCATTCCATCCTTCATCGATCTTGTTTCTACGACGAAAGAAAATACTTATAAAACACAGATAGATACACTGTCCAGAGTATATAAAATCCCTGAGCGCTGGAAAAAGCGCGATGATATTGATGTTGACAAAGTAGGTGAAACGCTTTTTCGGCGTATGCGGCAATTTCTCCGTGGATCGCATGAGCTTCCTATAGGTGGTTCATCAGAGTCGGTGTGGCCTGTTCTCCAATATGCTCTCTATCAATTAGTTCACTCTTTACACACTGAAGGTGAGGAGAGAGGCAACGGCGGCGATTTTGGGAAAGACCCGTATAGTTTTGCTATGAAGTGGCTGCTGGTAACCATACTGAACGAAGAAGGGATCTATTTAGAACAAAACAAAGAAGACGAGCAGGATGATCAATCGGAGTTTCATTTCCCACTCTTAAAAGAACTAGCTCACTGGTTGGGCCAGGATATGAACAATAAGGATGAGTATATTATGTGTGCCAAGGCACTGATAAGTATGTTAAACGAAGAAGATGTCTCTCCAAATCAATATCAGTCGTAAGTGGAAAGGAGCGTTTAGTGAAATCACAATTTGAAAGTATCTTCAAAACCTCTAATCCTGCTCGCGACAAATATCTTGCTCGACTTTTTGGGCTGTTTAACGAAGAGGTTGTTCAGAACTGGTGTGCGTGCCCTACAGCTCCATACGAAAACCTGGGACGCCCTACCTTATGGATATCGGGCAAGCGTGGATCCACCCTCGATTTTACCTTACGCCTCCGTGACACAGGAGAGATATTCATAGCGGAGATGAAATGCTGGCTAGAGTTCGACAATTACCGCTATCTACGATTGGTGGATAGCGTGCAATTGCAGAGGATTGTAAACCAGAAGTTAGCAGGCTCTGCATTCCAGGAGTTTTTGCAATTGGCCCAAAATCCCACAATTTTTGATGTCCGTGTAGGTAGCCATCCTCTTCCCAACCTCGTATGTGGTGCTATTCTCATTTGGGGGGCAACCAGCGACAGTGGACGTAAGGCAGTAATTGCCGACTATAATTTTGCTGATGTACTCTCAGTTGAGACGATGTTGGATGACCTTCATATATGGATGCCTACACGCTGGACAGAGAGAATCAATCAGCTTAGGCAGTGGAGTGAAGAACTATTTGCCTTCATTTCCTGATTATTTTGTGAACAATACAAATTATCGAGTAGGTGTTAGCAAAAAAAGCCCTATTAGGTGGTTTTTCTTCGATCGTATTCCAAGTGAATTCGGTTGTGCTTCCCAGGGGTATTACTATTAAAAATGAGCGTGTAGTGTCCAAATTCCGCATCTCAACCACTCTGACTCACATTCCGCAGTTTGGCACGAAGTTTTTCTGAATATTAAAGATCGCTAGCGTAGCAGTAAATTGATGCCCGCAATACTCGTCTTAGCGAAGTTCTGCCCCATTGCTAGGTTTATTCTTAGTCTTTAACAAGAGGAAGAACAGGTAAATGATGCGCTAGATAAAATTCAACAAAACCGTTTCCAAAACTGCGGAATGTGAGTGTATGTGAAATAAGCGGGAGAAATCATTTCGCCAACAGCATTCCTTGTTCCTCAGAGGCCTCCTCACATTTGGTAAAATCTTCAATATTTCAATCAACCTTACAATTCTTGTAGTTTTGAAGTGGATTTGTGGACTCTTAGGCTCTCTGGGAAGGAGTTAATTTGAAGTAAACGATAACAGCGATAATCGTAATAATCAAAAATACGACGGCAGATGTGTGACACATAGAGTAGAATGTCCGGTACCTGATATAATGGACAAGTGTATAAGGGAGAAGACGCTCCCCAGAAAGGTATCGGAAAGAGATGACAACCAAGAAGCGACAACAGTATACAGCCGAATTCAAGGCGAAAGTGGTGCTAGAGAGCTTGCAA
>WNFY01002282.1_pt1 | contig 18319 bp, 19 predicted proteins | sample 5400091 | NCBI WGS metagenome assembly WNFY01 (sample SAMN13153364, study PRJNA577476) | soil metagenome | isolation source: 60 cm soil or saprolite under grassland replicate 1 | place: USA:California | collected 2016-06-15
GAGGGCTCACGGCCTGGAGCACGCCCACGCTGACCGCGTCCCTCACCCCGAACGGATGGCCCACCGCGAAGACCAGGGAGCCGGACCGCAGGGCGTAAGGATCGCCCGCGACGGCCGCCGGCACGCCAGCCCCGGCGGCCCGCACCACCGCGATATCGCGCTCGGCGTCACGACGAACCACCTCGCCCGACACGGCTCGGCCGTCGGGCGTCACGATCGTCGCGTGGGAGGCCGTGACGACGTGCGCGCTGGTCACGAACAAGTCGCCTGACCAGGCGATGGCCGCCCCGCCGGCCGCACGGTGACCCCGCCGTCCATTTGCGATCCCGACCACACTGGCCCGGAGCCGCTCCGCCGGGTCGCTCAGGAACGCTGCGCTCATGGTCGTCATCGCGCTCTGCGTGACCGCTCGCCGATGACGACGTCCACCGACACCGGCTGGCCTGCCCGGACCACGTCGAGGCGCAGCGTCTTTCCCACGACATCGCCCCCCAACACGTTGAGCAGCTGGTCGACGCCACCGAGGCTGTGACCATCGATCGCCACGATGACGTCGCCGATCAAGAGCCCCGCCCGTGATGCCGGCGCGTCGGGCTCCACCGACAGCAGCAGCAATCCGCCGTCGTGCTTCAGCCGTTGCCGGCTCGTCGGGTCGAGCTGCACGGGCTGCATGGCGGCGCCGATCCATCCACGGGCGACGTAGCCACGCTCCAGGAGCTGCGCCATCACGCGATTCACCGTGGAGACGGGAATCGTCGTCGCGAGCGCCCGGCTCAGGCCGCCCGAGTTGACACCGTGGATGCGTCCCGCGGCGTCCACCAACGGGCCGCCGCCGAAGCCGGGATAGATCTCGAGGTCAGATTGGAGCCAGCGGTCGATCTCGCCCCCCTTCCAGCAGCGCCACTTGCCGCCGGTGGCGCTGACCGCGCCGAACGCCGCGCGCGGGCCGCCCGCATCGAGGCGCGCCAGGGCCAGGACCAGGTGCCCCGGACGCAACGTGGCCGGATCGCCGAGCGTTGCCACGGGCAGTGACCCGGACGCGATGCGCAGGATCGCGAGGTCGGTGCCGCGGTCGCGCCCCGCCAGCGTCGCCGGGATATGCCGGCCGTCCGGGAGCGTGACCTCGATGTCGTCCTCCCGCCGGATCGTGCCTTCGGTGGTGACCACCACGCCGTCCTTCCAGTGCACGCCGGTGGACGGCAGGCGAGGCCGGGCGTGGACGGCGACGAGTGCGGCGCCGGCCGTGGCCACGGCATCGGCGAGTTGTTCGGAGAGCATTGCCAGGGTCGTACGGTCGTCAGTCACGGGCTCCGCCTTTCGAGAGTTTAACTGCCTCTCGAACCATGCCAAGGTCGGCGACGGCGCACCATCCGCCGTTTGGCTAGGCTAGCCTCACGCCGAGCAGCGCATCGTAGCACGATGAGGTCATGCACCCGCGGAGTTACAACAACCGCTCGGTCAGAAAGGCTCCGATTGCGCTGAGTGCCTGTCGAGCAGCGTCGAATTCGCGTATACCGGTGACGAATCCGTGCGGCATTCCCATCCATACGTCCAGCTCGGCGTCGACGCCCGCCGCGACGGCGCGCTCCACGTAACGGCGTGAGTCGTCGAGCAACACTTCGTCGTCTCCAACGTGCACGCGGATTGGAGGCAGGCCGCTCAAATCACCGTACAGAGGCGACGCCAGAGGATTCTTCGGATCGGTCTCACCCAGATACGAGGCGACGAGCCCGGCGACCTGGGACTTGGTGAAGTACGGATCCGCTTCCGCTCGAGTCTGAAAGCTCTCGCCGGTAAGTGCCAGGTCGGTCACCGGCGAGATTGCAACCGCGCCGACGGGAGCCATGCCACCTTTGTAGGCTGGCGCGCAGGCGATCGATAGCAGCACGAGGGCCAGATCGCCTCCGGCCGAGTCGCCGGTCACGGCGATCTTGTTGATCCCCTTGTCAACCAGTCCGCGATAGCATGCCTCGACGTCCTCAACCGCAGCAGGGAAGCGATGCTCAGGAGCGAGCCGATAATCGGGTACGAAGGCATCAGCTCCAGCGCTCGAAGCGATGTGGCCGACGAGATTCCGGTACGCGCGGGCGGTTCCCAAGTTGAACCAGCCGCCATGCAGGTGAATGATCGCCGCGCCCTTTCGCGGCCGCGCCGGTTTCGCCCACCAGCCGGAGATCCCTCCGACGGTATCGGCTTCGAAGGTCACGTCCGTGGGAGCCGCGACTCGCTCCATGACGTCGTCGAACGGACCGCGGGCAGCCGTTCCTGCGAGCTTGCCTTTCACCGCTGCGACGCTCGCTCGTAGAGCGGTCGCCACGCGGGAATCCTCCTGGCTGAGCGGATGAACAGCCAGCCAAGGCGGTTTCGCGGCCATCTCACACACCCACTTCGGCGGTCAGCTTCGGGGTTTCCGCGAAATACCAGGCGATGACCTGGCGCGCCTTGTCGGCCAGCGGTGAGGTCCAGTCGCGGAACAGCTCGCACAGGACCGCGAGCGCGGTATTCGGGACGGCGCCCGCGTGGGACAGCCGTTCGATCGCCGTGCGGTGCGCCGTTTGGGATCTCCCACCGACGGCATCGGTGACAAACATCGCCTCGTAACCGTCTTTCAGGGCCTGGACGGCTGCGAACGTCAGGCAAATCTCGGTGTGGAGACCACCGAAGATCAGCCGCTTGCGTCCGGTCTTCTTTACCGCCTCGCGGAAGGCGCGATCCTCGAACGCGTTCATCGTCGTGCGGTCGATCACCTGAACGCCAGGAAGCTCGGCGAGGATCGCCGGACGCGTCGGCCCATTGAAGCCGGCCGCGACGCCAACGGTGGACAGCACGATCGGCATGTTGAACGCCTTGGCGGTCCTGGCCAGGAGGCGAACGTTGAGCTCCACCAGGTCGGCGCTCGTTTCCGAGCGAATGGTCGCAAATATCTCCTTCTGATAGTCGATCAGCACGAGGGCGCAGTCTTGATCCGTCCAGACACCGAGATCTCTGTTCATGGTTGCTCCTAGTCTCTTACAATGCTCAAGGCGTCGTATGGTCAGGATCGCGGACGCCCGAGCGTTCCCGAGGTACCGAACGTGTCCTCGAGAAACTGGACGTAGTGAATTTTTCCGTCTCTCACCTTCGCGAGGAGCGAGAAGGGCGACGTGATTGTCTGGCCGGACTGGCGCCCGCGATACGTGAACGAGCCGAACATCGCGACCTTATCGTCCTGAACCAGGACCTCGCGGACCTCGAACGCCTTCGTCTCCCACGCCCGTCCAATCCCTTCGAAGGCGCGGACGATGGCTTCGGGCCCTTGGTTCGTCCCGGTCCAGGGCAGATAGCGCTTGAGCTCCGGGTTGTCCTCGTTGAGCGAGACGTAGGTGACGTCCGGGGTCGTCACGCTTTTCACATTGGCCAAATCGCGCGGGTTGGCGATCAGCGCCTGGAGGACTTGTGCGGGTGAAGTGGTCATGCTCTATCTCCTTGGGTTCCTTGACTCCGGTCCCGAGCGATCCACTCCCGGATGTATCGCGGGCAGCGCAGCAGCTCGACGCCGTCCCCTTCATGCGCGGCGAGGAAGCGCACCACCGCGAGATCCACGAGTGTCGTCTCCGCCAGGTCGAACACGAGCCGTGGACGGTACCGCTGCACCTCCGCCTGCAGCTCGACCAGGTGATCCTGGTCGATCTGCCCACAGAGCCGGAACGTCGCCGTCGCTCCGTCAGAGGCGATTTCGATCTTCAGAGTCATCGCTGCAGGAGAAAGGCAAGCGCCGCGCCACGACTAAGCGCTTACGAAATCGCGAGTTGGTCTTGTGGATCCTGCCAACCGGTTGGCTATTGCCAACCGGTGAGCGCGCCGTATATCTGACGCCGATGGTTGACACCACGAACATTGGCCCGCTTGCGGCGCAGTTGCAGGCCACGCTCTTCTACCTCGCAGAGGGAGAGCGGCTGGCTCATACGGGGAGCTGGGCATTCGACGCTGCCGGTTTCAAGCACTGGTCATCCGAATTGTTCGCGATCCACGGCCTCGATCCGGCTGGCCAGGCTCCGAGCATACCAGAGTACATGGCGCTCGTGCACCCGGAGGATCGGGAGTTCGTTGCGCAAGAAATGGAGAAGATGCTCGCGGACCATCACGGCTTCGACTTCACCAAGCGGATTGTTCGGCCCGATGGAACGATTCGTCACGTCCGTTGCGTCGGCGTCCCGGCGGCACACGGGGAGGGGGAGGGGGAGGGGTTCGTCGGAACGGGAATCGACGTCACGGAGCAGGAGCATTTGACGGCGGCTCTGCGCAAGAGCGAAGTGGAACTGCGGCAGATACTCGACCTCGCGCCGCAACTCATCGCCGTACTGGGACCGAAACGCGAGCGTCTCTACGCCAATCGCACGGCCCTCACGTACCTCGGCAGCACGCTCGATGAGTGGCGGCAACGCGTCATGGGCGCGCCCGGATCTGAAGCCCATCCTGACGATGCCGAACGGATCAAAGCTGTGGGAGAACGGGCGATCATCAGCGGCTCGCCGTACGAGGTGGAGGTCCGGTTGCGCGCCGCCGACGGGAGCTATCGCTGGTTTTTGGCGCGCTACAACCCAGTGCGCGACGACCAGGGACAGATCATGCGCTGGTACGTGGCCTGTACCGATATCGACGACCGCAAGCGCATCGAGGACCGGATGCGCAACGAGACGATCGCGCTGCGCGAAGACCTGGACCGCGCCTCGATGTTGGAGGAGATCGTCGGCTCATCGTCCGCGCTGCAGCACGTCCTGGCGCAGGTGGCGAAGGTTGCACAGACGGACGCGACGGTGCTCATCTTAGGCGAGACCGGCACCGGCAAGGAGCTGCTCGCCCGCGCCGTTCACAAGCGTTCGCGTCGCGCCGGCGGGGCGTTCATCGGCGTGAACTGCGCGGCCATTCCGCCGTCGCTCGTCGCGTCCGAGCTGTTCGGGCACGAGAAGGGCGCTTTTACGGGCGCGCTGCAGCGCCGCCTCGGCCGCTTCGAGGCCGCCGATGGCGGCACGATCTTCTTGGATGAAATCGGCGAGCTGCCCCCGGAGGCGCAGGTCTCACTGCTGCGGGTGCTGCAGGAGCGAGAGATCGAGCGCGTCGGCAGCAGTCATCCGATTGCGGTGGACGTGCGCGTGCTCGCGGCGACGAACCGCGATCTCGAGGCCGCGGTGGAGCGCGGCACGTTCCGGGAGGATCTGTTCTACCGGCTGAACGTCTTCCCCATCCGCCTGCCGCCGCTCCGCGAACGCGCGGAGGACATTCCGATCCTGGTCGAATACCTTGTCGACCGCTTCGCAAAGCAGGCGGGGAAGACCATCCGCAATATCGAGAAGCAGACCATGCAGCGGCTCAGGGCCTACGACTGGCCGGGCAACGTGCGCGAGCTTCAGAACGTGATCGAGCGTGCCGTCGTGTTGAGTGAGGGGGGGGGCGAGACGTTGGTGATCGACGAGTCGTGGCTCGCGCGCAAGCAGCGCAGGCAGTCGAACGGCACGGCCGTGACCACCCTGGCCGACGGTGAGAAGGCGTTGATCGAAGCCGCGCTCAAGGAGACGCTCGGAAGGGTAGCCGGCCCGCGCGGCGCGGCCGCGAAGCTCGGCATTCCGCGCCAGACGCTCGAGTGGAAAATCCGCAACCTGAACATCGACAAACTCGCCTTCCGCGAGCGCTGACCGGTTGGCAATTGCCAACTCGTTGGCAGCATCGAAAAAGCGAACGCTTGATTCTGCACACGATTAGCCGTGGCGCGGCGTTTGCCTTCCGACTCTCGCCGATGATCAAGATCGAAATGTGTGAGTTGCAGTGTCTCGCCATCGGTGTACGTTCCCCGCTGTCGGTGCCGACTCGAGGCACAACTACGCGGTTCGCCGCCTGCTCCGGCGAGAGTTTGAGGAGAGCGTGGGAACCATGATCCCGCTCGGGGACGCATCACGACGCCCCCTGCATCGTTCCGTCGTCACGGCCGTCATCATCCTCGTCAACGCGCTCGTCTTCGTATTGGAATTGCAGGGCGGTGAGCCCTTCGTGACCCGGTGGTCGGCGATCCCCGCCGACATCGTCGCCGGCCATCACTGGATCACGCTGTTCACGGCGATGTTCATGCACGCCAGCTGGTCGCATATCATCGGCAACATGGTGTTCTTGTGGGCCTTCGGTCCCGAAATCGAAGACACGATGGGTTCAAGGCGATACCTGGTGTTCTATCTCGTCGGGGGCCTGGTTGCCATGCTGGCCCAAGTGGTGGTCAGCCCGAGTTCCACGGTTCCTAACCTGGGCGCGAGCGGCGCGATCGCCGCTGTGATGGGTGCGTTTCTGGTCACGTACCCTCGCGACAAGATCCGCACGCTTCTCATCATCTTCGTGTTCGTGCGGGTCACCTTCGTCCCGGCCGCGCTGTTGATCGGGGTGTGGTTTCTGTTGCAGCTGCTGAGCCTCGGTGCGGTCGCTACTACGGTGCAGACGGGCGGGGTCGCCTACGTGGCACATATTGGCGGCATGGTGTTCGGTGCCCTGAGCGCGCGGTTTTTTGAGGCCCCGCGACGAGTCGCGGCCCAGGGAGCGTAGCGGGCGCTGGAAGGTCACGTGAATGGAGCGAACCCTAACGGAGGCGATATGACAACCGCAATCCTCGACGATCTCAAGCAAGTGTATAACCGCGCTTGGTGGGCGCTGCTGCTGCGCGGTCTGTTGGCCCTCACCGTGGGGGTCTTTATCTTCGCCCGACCACTCGACTCCGTCGCGGCGTTCGCGCTGGTGATCGCATGGTGGGCCCTCTTCTCCGGTTTCGTGAACATCGTGCACGCCTTCCAGCTAAAGCCGGTTATGAACCACTGGTGGGTCTTGTTGCTCTCAGGCCTTGTGGGCGTCGGGTTCGGGTTTGCCGCGCTCGTCTACTACCCGGGGCTTTCCCTGAGCTTCGCGGTCGTGTTGGTCGCCTGGTGGCTCATGGTCACCGGCGTCCTCGGAAGCTATGGGGCGGTTGTGGAGAAGAGGCTCGGGGTACAGTGGGGCTGGACGGCGGCGTTCGGCGTGCTGAGCGTCGTGGCATCGGTGTTCGCGCTGCTCTCCCCGCCGGTCACGCTCGCCGCGATCATGGGACTGATCGCCGCCTTTGCGATCGTGGCTGGGGTCGCGCTGCTCATGGGAGCGTTCAAACTCCGCTCGATCGTGCACGCCTAGGTACGGTCGAAAGGAAGGTCGAGGGACGCGCGGGGGGATACATGGTGCGCGTGCGTTCGAGAGGTGGTATGAGGCTACTTGGCTGCGTCGCGCTGGCGGGCTGCGGTGCGACCGTGGGGGTCCCGCTGCACGCACAACACCCCCCGGCCAGCCTGGCGACATTTCTCCAACAGCGCATCGGGCTCGAACTCGGCGCGGATCGCTTCGATCGAGCACGGCGACGCGATCGTGAAGGTCCTGGATACGGAGAACAAGAGGGATGTCGCGGTGTTCGGGATCATCACCCTGGACGTCCCGCGGACGTTCTACGTCACCCGGTTGCAAGACTTCCCGAACTCGCTCCGCGCCCGGACGCGTCTTCATTTCGGGATCTTTTCCACTCCGGCCAGTCCCGCGGATGTCGCGGACGCGACCGTCCCGGCGCACGACGTGGACGATGTCAAGAAGTGCAAGCCCGGCCACTGCAAGATCAAAATGCCCGCCGCGGACATGCAGCGGGTCCAAAGCGAGATCGACTGGTCAGCCGCTGACCCGGGGACGCAGCTCAACGCGTACGTACGGCGGCGTTTAGTGGAGTACGTCACGGACTATCGCAAGCGTGGCGACTCCGCGCTGGTGGTGTACGACGACGTCGGCGGCGTTCACGCCAGCGATGCCTTTGCCGCGCTGCTGGCGCAGTCACCCTACGTCTATCAGGACTTCCCCTCGCTGCGCCAATACCTGACGGGCTATCCTCACGCCGAGCTGGACGGCGCGCACGAGGCGCTGTTCTGGGCTGACGACTCTACGTCCGGCTTGCAGCCGATCCTGAGCGTCACCCACCAGGTGGTGTTCGCGCCGTCGGAGCTCCCGGGCGTGACCCTCATGGCGTCAAAGCAGATTTACGCGAATCACTATTTCGAGGCTGTCTTCGACCTTACGGGCATCGTCGACCGGCCGCGCGCAGGCGGGAAAGCGGGGATCTATTTGGTCGAGCTCAGGCGCTTCCGCTTCGACGACTTGCCGAAAGGCATCCTCAACATCCGCGGGAAGGTCGTGGGCAAGTTGCGGGGCCAGCTGCGCGCGGACCTGGAACACCAGAAGGCCGCGTCCGAGAAGGCGCTCGGTTCATAGGCACGAACGTCCGCGCCATCGTCGATACCCGGCTGGGTCGGGCGTGCGCGTCGCTCGTGGAGGCGCACCCCGGCCTGTCCGGCATCGTCGCGCTGCCGGACGGGCACGATGCCTTCGCCGCGCGGGCGCTGCTGGCCGACGCCGCCGAGCGCACGCTCGATGCGCGGTATTACATGTGGCACAACGACATGTCGGGCTCCCTGCTGTTCTCGGCGCTGCGCCGCGCCGCCGACCGGGGCGTGCAGGTGCGGCTCCTGCTCGACGACAACAACACCGCCGGTCTCGATCCCGTCCTCGCCGCGCTCGACGCGCACCCGAACATCGCGGTTCGGCTGTTCAATCCGTTCAGGGTCCGCCGCTGGCGCCTGCTCGGCTACCTCACGGACTTCAAGCGCCTCAACCGGCGGATGCACAACAAGTCGTTCACCGCCGACGGCCAAGTCACCGTCATCGGTGGGCGCAACGTCGGCGACGAGTACTTCGACGCGGGCCAGGGGGGGGCGCCCTGGTTCGTGGATCTCGATGTCCTGGCGATCGGCCCGGTCGTCAGCGACGTGTCGCGGGACTTCGATCGCTACTGGGCCAGCGCCTCGTCCATTCCCGCCGCGCGAGTGCTACCCAGTGCTACCGCAACATCGATCGCCGGGGTGGCAGCCGACGCTGCGCGGGCCGAGCAGCACCCGGACGCCGCGGCGTACCGGGAGGCGCTTGCGAGGTCGTCGTTCGTCCGAGACCTGCTGGCGCACCGCCTCACGTTCGACTGGGCCGGGACCCGGATGCTCAGCGACGACCCGGCGAAGGGGCTGGGGCGGGCACCGGAGGACGCTCTGCTGTGGCACCGTCTCAAGGAGATTCTCGCCGCGCCGATGGGTGAGCTGAGGTTGGTCTCGCCCTACTTCGTGCCCGGGAGCGCCGGCGTCGAGGCGTTGGCGGTCATCGCGAGACGGGGTGTGAAAGTCGCCGTGCTCACCAACGCGCTCGAGGCAACCGACGTCGCGGTGGTACACGCCGGCTACGCCAAGCGGCGCAAGTCGCTCCTCGCGGCGGGTATTACGCTGTTCGAGCTCAAACGCGGATCGTCAGGCTCCAAGAAACGTGTCGGCTGGACCGGGCGTTCGGGCTCCGGCTCCTCAGGATCCAGCCTGCATGCCAAGACGTTTGCCGTGGACCGTTCGCGGGTGTTCGTCGGCTCGTTCAATTTCGATCCCCGTTCGGCCCGGCTGAACACCGAAATGGGGTTCGTGATCGACAGTGCCGCGTTGGCCGATGCACTCGCCCAGCGGTTCGCCCACGAAGTGCCGGCCCGCGCCTATCAGGTTGGTCTGGGCGACACCGGCCACCTGCACTGGATCGATCGACACGACGGCGTGGAGGTCGTGCAGGAAGAAGAGCCCGGTTCCGGCGTGTGGCGTCGCTTCGCCGTGGCGGTGCTGTCGGTGCTGCCGATCGAGTGGCTTCTGTGAGCTCGCAGGCCCCCGAGCGCTACAACAACGTCCCGCGCAGAATCAAGAGCGCCACGCCGAAGTAGATGCACAGACCGGTGACATCGACCAGGGTGGCGACGAACGGCGCCGATGCGGTCGCGGGGTCGAAGCCGAGCTTGCGCAGAATGAACGGCAGCATACTGCCGGTGAGTGTGCCGAAGCCAACGACTCCGATCAGGGCCCCGCACACCGTGAGCGCCACCAGCAGGTAGTGCGGGCCGTAGTCGACGAAGCGCAGGTGCCCGTAGGCGGCTGGCGCGCCGCAGGTCATCGCCGCCAGCACGCTCATCGCACCAAGCTCGAGGCGCGTCTTGGCCGTCATCGTTCGGCCCTCATCGAGTACGGCCTGGGGACGCCGACCCCACCTAGCGCCGCCACGCAGCGACGACCGGGGCAATCGTGCGGAGATGTGTGGGAACGACCGCTCTGGACGCTTACGGCGCTCCGAACGTTCTAGGGCCGCCAAGCCGTGGCGCCGTAGCTCAGGAACTGAGCCATTGGCAATCGCAGGCCAGTCTGCACCTCGAACAGGATGACCCCCGTCTCGGCAACGAGCAGCCAGTGGCCGTCCGGACTCCAGTCCAGCCACTTCACGTAATGCATGTCGTTGGCGAGAACTACTGAGCCTGTGCCGTTCGCATGTGCGAGGACCAAGTTCGACCCGGACGTGTACGCGATCAGATCCGAGGTCGGTGACCACGCCGGCATAGAGCCTCGCGCCAAGAAGTCTTGCGTGCCGTAGACACGATCCTGGTTGGTCGCCACGTCCAGCACCCGGATACAGGACTCGACTCCACACGGCGTCCGATCGCTGACATACGCGACGCTGAGTCCATCATTCGATGGGGACACGAAGTAGTTCGACCCGGCTTGGCCGAGCTGCTCGAGGCCCGTGCCATCGACCTTCACGCGATAGAGTCCCTGGGGCTGAGTCGCTGAACCGTAGGCGAGCGCGAAGTACACCCAGGCGCCGTCGCGTGAAAAACGTGTAGCGGTGTTGAGATCGCCCGTCATTTCCACCAGCGGTTGTTCGCCGCCGCCGGGCGTCAGGAGGGTGATGGTCCGACCTCGGGCCAGCGCGAGCTGCCGGCCGTCGGGCGACCACCCAAACCCCTGCGGGATAAAGCTGTTGTCCAGACCGGGCGCCAGCGAGTCACGGCCCGATCCATCGAGCTGCATCAGGAAGAGTCCCTGCGGACCGCCGTTGCCCGGATCGAACTTCTGGGTCGCCACCCAGGCGGGCGGCACGACGCTCACGTATGCCGTGTCGATGAGTCCGGCGGACCGCGCGACGACTGCCGCACGGCCGACCGTCGTCGCGACGACGGCGCCGCTCGTGGCGTTGGCGGTGACCGGCCCATACGCGACCGAAAAGTCGACGGGCTCGTCCCGCCGGTTGCCGAACTGGTCGACCGCGTGCGCGCGCAGGGTGAAGCTGTGACTCGCGTAGATCGCCGTGTCGTTCGGAGCGACCCTTACGCCCGTGGCATTGCCCGGGCGGATCGTGAACCGCACGGTATCCACCAGACCGAGCTCGGGTACGCGGATCAACAGCTCGGCGGGGCCAGCCGTAAACGCAAACCGCGCTTGCACGGTAACGTGGCCAAGGCCGTCCGTGGTATCGCTCGTGCGGAATCTGAAGAGCTGAGAGTCCAATGGCGCGACGTCCATCCGAAATTGAACGAAGGGGTCGGGGTCTTGTGGAACGTCGAACTCGACGACCGCGCGCGGCGCGATGCGCCCGGCGCTGTCGCGTACCGCGATACTGAGCGGGTGCGTGGCATAAACGGTATCGGTGAGTGTCGCACTGACGACGGATATCCCGCGGCCCAGGCCGACTCCCGTGCCGGTGTCACACGCGCCCAGCATCGCGGCGACTGCGCTAATGACCAGCAGGGTCGCCGTGCTGATGCGGCGACGAACTGGGGGGACGATCTCGGGATGCATGAAGGACTCCCGTCGCTACACGATCGTTTCCAGGACCGCGCCGAGTGTGCAGGTAAATCCCGGAAGGATGTCTTCACCTTCCAGTGCGTCGGCTTCGCCAATAATCGACTCCGAACCGTCCTGGCGATAGATCCGCGCGAGTCGCCGCTCGGGATCGATCACCCACACGAGTCGAGTCCCGGCGGAGAGCCAATCCGCGATCTTGGCGAGCGTCTCGCCGGGTCGATCGCCGGGTGAGAGGACCTCGACAACGAGGTCGGGGCCAAGCGGCGGGAAGCCCACGGGCGACTCCTGCGGCATTCGTTCCCGACTGACGAACGCGATGTCAGCCCCGCGTACCGTGTCGGGGTCCGATTGCAGCTTGAATCCCGCATCCCCGGCCACTACGCGACCGAGGTGGCGGGTGTCGACATAGGTGCCAAGTGCGATTGTGAGCCGCACAGTGATCTCGCCGTGTCGAAAACCGGGCGGTTCGTGGACCACCAGGACACCCCGCACGAGGTGCGCCCGCTCGGGCACACCCGGCTTCAGCAGGTCCTCCGCGGTCATGAGCGGCGTCATGTTCGGAACGTAGGCGTGCTCGGCGGACATCGCAAGGAAACTGTTGATGGACGTCAACTACGGGTCAACGCGCGGTTGCTCGACACCATATGGCCAACCAGGCGAAGGGGCCGTACCTTCGTCCCGCACATGCAGCACGTTGCCCGTGTCCTCGCCTCCCCGCTCAAAGGCGTCTACAGCACGCACATCGACAGCGCGCAGCAGTTCGGCCGGCACTGGCACGACACCTACGGATTCGGGTTCCTGGAACACGGCGCGCAGGAGTGGTTCAGTGGTCGCGGAATCGTGCGCGGGTACCCCGGCGAGGTCATCGCAACCAATCCCGGTGAAGTCCATGATGGCCGGCCGCTCGGCCCGCCCACGCGGCGCTGGCGCATCGTCTATGTCGATGTGGACGTGATGACGACACTCACGGCACCGGAGCGGGGGGCGGGGGGGCACGCCGAGATCACCAGTCCGGTGATCGCGGACCCGATGCTCTTCCGGATCCTGCAGCGTCTGTTTTCGCGTCTCGAGCGCTGGAACAATCGCACGCCACACACGCGACCCGTGGATTCCCTGGCATTCGAGGAAGCGCTGGTCGCAAGTTGCGTGCGCCTGATGGCGCGGCATGGCGCGACGCGGTGGAGCGATGCGCCATCCCGCGAGCTCCAACAGGTCCGCGAGCGCCTAGCGGACGATTCGGCGCGAGTGCCGACTCTCGCGGACCTGGCCCGGCTCACGGGGCTGAGCCGCTATCAGGTGTTGCGCCGCTTCGAGCGAGCCTATGGGCTGCCGCCGCACGCGTGGCTGTTGCGCCGCCGCGCCGAGCGGGCGCGGGTGCTGATTCGAGACGGCTGCACGCTCTCGGCGGCGGCGGCGGAGACCGGTTTCGCCGACCAGAGTCACTTGACGCGCGTGTTTGCGCGGCAGTTCGGCTTCACGCCCGGCGCGTGGCGTCGGGCCGCACAGCTGCAATAACGTCCAAGACTCAGGCGTCACGCCGGCCGAGCTTTCCCCGGTGTGTACATCCATGGGTACGGCGAGCGCGAGAGCGAGCGCCTGCTGGCGCAGGCTGCCTCGGTCGTTCGCCTGCTCCATGGGGATACCAGGTTTCCGCCCGGCAGTCGCGTGCTCGAGGTCGGCTGCGGCACCGGCGCGCAGACGGTCAGTCTCGCCCGCAATAGTCCAGGGGCGCAGATCGTCGCATTCGATCATGCGACCGCATCGCTGGCGCGCGCGATGGAACGCGTCGCGGCAGACGGACTATCGAATGTCGAGTTTCTCCACGCGGATCTATTTGCCCTGCCATTCGACGCAGAGTCGTTCGATCACGTGTTCATCTGCTTTGTGCTCGAACACCTCTCCCATCCCATCGCTGCGCTGCGGCTGGTGAAACAGCTGCTCAAGCCCGGTGGTAGTGTCACCGTGTTCGAGGGAGATCACGGCTCCGCCTACTTCCATCCGGACTCCGCAATCGCGCACCGGGCGATCGGGTGTCAGGTGGAGCTCCAGCGGCGGACCGGCGGGAATGCCTGTATCGGCCGGCAGCTGTATCCGCTGCTCGTGGACGCCGGCTATGACGCGCCGTGCGTGACACCATGCGTCGTCTACGTCGACGCGACGACACCGGATCTGGTCGACAGTTTCACGCGGAAGACGTTCACGTGGATGGTGGAAGCGGTGCGGGAGGAGGCGCTCGCGGCCCGCATCATCGATGCCGCGACATTCGATGCGGGGATCCGCGATCTGTATCGTGCGGCAGAACCCGATGGCGTGTTCTGCTACACCTTCTTCAAGGGAGTGGCAGTGAAGGGACCATCATCATGAATCATGTGACCATCGCGACGTCGTTCGGTATCGTATGGCTCATGCTGGTCTGCCACTTCGGAGCTGCCCTTATCGCGCTCGTGGCGGGGACCATCGCGCTCTCGGTCGCGAAGGGAGGACGCCTCCACAAGCGGAGTGGCTTGGTGTTCACGGGCGCGATGATCGCAACCGGCCTGCTCGCCGCCGCGATCTCGGTATACGAAGGCAAATCGGCCGCTGGTGGTGCTTTCGCCGCCTATCTCGTCTTCACGGCCGCAACCACGGTCAAACCTTTGCCCGGAGCCGGGCGCGGCCTCGACGTCACGCTCATGATCCTCGCGTTCACGCTGGCAGCGGTCAATTATGCCGACGGTATGGTTGTCTGGCAGCAACCCGGCCACGTGTTCGCCGGCGTTCCAGCCGGAATGGTTTTTTTCGTCGCTACCATCTGCCTGCTCGCGGCGCTCGGCGACTTCCGGATGATTCGCGGGGGCGGTCTGCGAGGCACGCGACGTCTCACGCGCCATCTGTGGCGCATGTGTTTCGGACTGTTCATCGCGACCGGCTCATTCTTCCTCGGCCAGATGCAGTTCGTTCCCGCGCCGATGCGCGTGGTGCCATTGCTCCTGGTCCTCGCGATCGCGCCGCTGGTTCTCCTCCTGTACTGGTTGGGGCGCGTGGGTCTGCGCGGTCGCGTGAGCGGCCTCATAGTCGCGGAGTCGAGGAGCATTCCATGAGCATGCCGCGGGAACGCCGCGCCGCGGTTGCCCTGCTGATCGGGGTCGTCGCGCCGCTCCTCATTATGGGGATGCACCCCACGGGTGCGGACATCACCGCCGGCGGCGCCCGGCTCGTCATGATCAATCATCTGGTCCATGGCGTCTCGCTCGCCGCTCAGCCCGTGGTGTTCCTGGGTCTGCTCGGGCTGTGGCGGTCGTTGCGCTCCGACGCCGCGACCGCGGCGCTCGTGGTTTACGGTTTTGGGATTGTGGCGATTCTCTCGGCCGCTACGCTGAGCGGATTCGTTGCTCCGGAGGTCGTCACAGACCGTGTGCTGCTCGGCTATACCGGACAGTTGAATCAAGGCTTCGCCAAGGTGAGTGTGGCCGCGATCGGCGCGAGCCTCATCCTGTGGGGCGCGGCGCTGTGGGCGATCGGCGGGCGGGGACTTGCCCGGCTGCCGGCTGCGGCCGGCGTGATCATCGGCGCCGTGTTGGGGCTTGGGGTTTTGACCGGCTGGCTCCACCTGACCGCGAGCGGCATTGTGATCGTCACGCTGCTGCAGGGGGTGTGGATCATCTTCGTCGCCGCGCATCTACTTCGAGGGGGCTCCAATGGCCGTGACGTCTAAGCGAGAACGCGCGCTGCAATTGCGTTCGCCGTGTGGTCCAGTGTCGCGCATGCGGCGGTGATGGCGCTGATGGCGATTCAACTTCCCACCAAACGCGGCGAGCTGCTGGTCGGCGTGGCCGCGACCGCTCTGCCGGCCGTGCTGCTGGTCGTGCTCGCGCCGTCCTCAGCCCGCTCTGAAGGAGCAGGCCCCGCGTAGGCTCCAGGATGAAGCACCTCATGGGAACTCCCGTTCCTCGTGCAGTATCACTCACCGACGGTAGTGCCGCAGCCGCGCCTCACGGCACGCCACCAGCCCGGCGTGCTCACCTTCCCGTGGGCTGACCGCATCGCGAGCGACACCGCATCGCCGTGGCTCGAGGAGCCCGGCCTGCGGAGACGTGGCGGCGGGGCTGAGAGCTAGGCGGCCGCCGGTTGGTCCAACGCCGGCGGCCTGGCGCCCTTGATCACGAGCCACAGCATGATCGCCAGCTCTCCGAACAGGGCCGGCTGGGAGTACAGGAACACCCTGTCCTGGTAATCCGGAAAGAATAGCCCCGTGAGGCTCAGGACCACGTACGCGACGCCGTTGATGATCAGCCAGACGCCAATGAAACGCGGCAGGAAACCCGACTTGTACGTGAGCGCGCCCATCGGGAAGAGCCACATGCCCCACAGGATCTCGGCGGCGACGATTTGATGGTGATGTAAGCGGACGAATATCATGACCAGTGCGTCCCGCTGTGGCTTGTCGAAGACGGACAGGAAGTCGGCCCCCCCGCCCCGCGCGACCATGAGAGCGCCGGCATCGTTGACGACGTTCACGAGGGCGATGACCGCGGGCATCACACCACCGAAGATCGCGAGCAGCAGCGCGAGCTGCTGGTCGACCCCTTTGAACAACCGGTAGAACGCCAGCACGAGAAAGATCAGCACCACGGCGGCGAGTAGATCGCTCAGGATACCGAGGCGAAAGAGCCACTCGTGCGTGGCGATGTTGCTGGCCGTCGCGGCCGCGTCGCCCCGCACGAACAGTTTGTTGGGGATGTAGATGAGGCGCAGCGGGCCGAGGAAGACGAGAAGGAGGTACCACAGGCCAGCCACTCTGCCGGGGTTGCGGGTCCAGCTCACGCTCCCTCCCTTGTTGAACGGGCCTGCGGCACGGGTTTGATGGGAGATACGCGGAAGGCTATCGGGAAAGTTTCGCCGCCTTCATCATTCCCAGATGGCTCTCGTCGTCTTCCTTCGAGGTGTCAATGTCGGCGGGCATAAAACGTTCCGCCCGACCGTCCTCGCCCGTAAGCTGGCCGCGTTCGACGTCGTAAACGTCGGTGCCGCGGGCACGTTTGTGGTTCGCAAGCCGGGCGCTCGAGCAAAGTTTCGTGCGGCCTTGCTGCGGAAGCTGCCCTTCGACACGGCACTGGTGCTCTGCGACGGACGCGATCTGATGCGGCTCGAGACCGAGAATCCGCTCGCGACCGAGCCGTCACGCGCGGATGTCGTCCGATTCGTGAGCATCCTGGCGAAAGGCGGCCGCGCAGGCGTCACCCTTCCCATCAGACTTCCGCCCAGCGGGGAGTGGCTCGTGCGTGTCATCGCGTCGCAAGGGCAATTCATCTTCGGCGTGTACCGCCGTCACATGAAGACGATCGGCTATCTTGGCCAGCTGGACAGGCTGTTCGGTGGGCGGGCGACGACACGGAATTGGAACACGATCGTCGCGGTCGTGCGGATTCTGAAGGGCGAGGAGAAGAAAGGCCGTGGGGCAAGGGTCGCGCGCGTGAGCCGAGTTCGCGGCTAGCTTGCCGACCGTCGGCTAGCGCCGATACTGCCGCAGCCGCGCCTCACGGCGCGCCACCAGCCCGGTCGCGAGGAGGCAGCCGAGGCCGCCGCTCACCACGGAGGCGACCGCGCCGAAGAGCTGGGCGACCACCCCGGCTTCCAGCTCGCCGAGCTGCGGCCCGCCCATGAAGAAGATCATGTTGACCCCGGTCATCCGGCCGCGCAGCTCGTCGGGCGTCTCGAGCTGCCGGATGATGTTACGAATCACCGTACTGACCGTGTCCGCGCTACCCACGGCGGCGAGGCAGACGAGCGTGAGCCAGAAGCTGCGTGAGATCCCGAAAGCGACGGTGGCGGCGCCGTAGGCCGCCACGGCCCATAACAGCACCGCTCCGCGGCGCTCGATCCGGTCGATCGCGTACGCCATCACGAGGCCCGCCAGCGCGGCGCCCACCGACGGCGCCGCGTACAGCCATCCGTACCCGCGTGCGCCGACGTGCAGGATGTCCTGCGCGAAGATGGGGAGCAACGCAGTGGCCGAGGCGAACAGCGTGGCCGCGAAGTCGAGGAGCATGGTGGAGCGCACGATCGGTTGCGCGAACACGAACCGGAGGCCTTCGCGGGCGGCGGTCCAGGTGATCCGTGCGGCGGGGGCCCTCGCCTGCCTGGGGCGCGCGCGCATGACCAGCAGGGCCGCGATGACCATGAGAAAGGAGACGGCGTTGATCGCGTACACCCAGGGGATGCCGGGACCGGCGATCACGAGGCCCGCCAGCGTCGGACCCGCGACCGAGGCGAACTGGAACACCAGGGTGTTGAGCCCGATCGCGCTGGCGAGGTGCTCGCGCGGCACCAGGTTGGGGATGAGCGCCTGGCGCGCGGGGCCGTCGAACGAGGCCGCGGCCGAGGACAACGCCGCCAGCAGGTAAATCGGCCACACCACGCGCAGCCCGGCGAAGGTGAGCGCGGCGAGCACGGCGGCCAAGAGCGCCATGACGGTCTGGGTGGCGAGCATCACCTTGCGGCGATCGAGCGCGTCGGCCACGACGCCACTCAGCATCGAGAACGCAATAATCGGTACGACCTGGACGGCGCCCACGAGCCCGAGTGCGATCCCCTTGCGCCCGGGCGCGGCA
>WNFY01004661.1_pt1 | contig 18318 bp, 12 predicted proteins | sample 5400091 | NCBI WGS metagenome assembly WNFY01 (sample SAMN13153364, study PRJNA577476) | soil metagenome | isolation source: 60 cm soil or saprolite under grassland replicate 1 | place: USA:California | collected 2016-06-15
AGTATTCAGTTCGGAAAGGATATTCTGGCGTCTGAACTGGATATGGGTGAAGGTGCCTTCCTGCTCTCGGCTGCTTATGCTGAGCAGTTGCTTGCTACGTTTGCCGCAGCCCAGGCACCTCCTGTCGCTGAAGCTGTGCCAGCATCATCTGGTCCCAGTACCCCACCTACTCAAGACAGGCCGCTCTATCAGCCCTCAGCGGGCAGACCAGCAGGTACTGTGAAAGAAGGTGGCTACACTTCTCAGCCGCTTTTTGGAGATCCTGTACCTCCTCCGTCCCAACCGGTAGCTCCTGGACAGGGTGGGAAGCATTATCGTCTGCGCGTGCAGGCAAATATGGATCAGTTTTTTGATGTTATCAAGGCATTGCAAGCACTCAGTGAAGAAAACACTGATAGCATGGATATTCTTGTAATCGCAACGTCTAAGCCAGATCAGTCCTACAATCGAAACAAGCTCTACAACCGGGTAGTTGAGCCGATGGTCGAGGCAAGCGATGTCAAAGTATTAGAAGAGCAAGTAGAAGAGTAATTGGATCTACCGCAAATCAGCAGTCAGATCAATTTTGACCGCTGATTTGCGGTAGTGTATTCTCAAGCGCTTTTGTAAAACTATCTGCTTGCTCGATCCGAAACACACCCATCACATAGCGATCCGGTCGCACCAGCACATACAGATCGCGCCTGTACTGTAGAAAAGTGGCGAGTTGTTGCTCACTATCTATTATATATATGCATCGATCATGTAGTTGATCGACCCGTGTGGCGGCGTTATTAAGGTGCAAGGGGAAAGACGATAAATCGGCGGACGCGATAAATCTGTTCCCTACCACACATACGAATCGCACTCCCAACCTGTTCCAGACCTCGTGTCGCAATCCCTCAAAAGCCACTCTCGGATCTTCACATAATCTCAGCAATGCAAAACCGTTCCCCAGCGCATCATCCAACAAGACCCGTTTCCCCTGCCGGGTCAAAACATACGGCTGAGGCAGCATCGCACCCACTAACTCCTTGCCCTCTCCCTTGCGCGCAAGCAAAAATCCTTGCTTATAGCGAGGTTGTGGCTTCACGTGCATCTCCCTGATCGCCTTGTGCACAGATGGTATCTTATCAACACTGCGCAAGAAGATATCACGCAAGAATGCAATCGAGCGTCGTGTTGGCATAATAGCCTTGCCCAGCAGCCACGAAAAGAGGATCATCTGTGCGACGTGTGAATGACGTTCTACGTGATAGCTTACCAGCAATTCCGGATTGGCCTGCCTCTGTAACACCAGTTGCAGCTTCCAGCACAGATTGTGAGCATCGCGTAAACCGCTATTCATCCCCTGTCCCCCAAAAGGAGGCATAAGATGAGCCGCATCTCCTAACAGGAAGACACGTCCCTTAGCAAGTGAAGTGGCTGTAAGTGCATGAAATGTATAGATAGCCTTTCGTATAATCTGGAACGTTGGTATCAGTTGAGTCCCTGTTGCATAATGCCCACGCGCCATACTGCGCCGCGCTCGCCTGATCAATACATGAATAACATCATCTCGTAACAGATCCTCTTCCTGTTCGTCCGGCAGGAGCATAAACTCCCATCGGCGCTGCAGACCCGGCCCCGGCACACTTACAGCCGGACGCCCCGGATTGCAAAAAAAGATGATCGTATCCGAAGGCTCACTATCACCAACACAATCAACAACCAGCCATTTTTGCCTCGTCCCCGTAGAGGCATGCCTTGCGTGTGCCGTGCGTCCGTGGTGTGCTATGCGTCTGGCGGGTAGCCACCCCCTCTTCCCGACACTTTTTGAATCGTCGGTGTAGGGACCAGCTTCAGCGCGTCCGCGATTTATCGCGTCCTCCTCGTCACGCATGAATCGCTCGTGATGAACAGAGAGGAGACGATAAATCGCGGACGCGCTGAAGCTGGTCCCTACCTCAGTTGCGAGGTTGAGAAAAACCTGTTGGGGAGAGGGGTTCCGCGGACGCACGGCACACGCAAGGCATGCCTCTACGGGAGGGCGCATGGCAATGTCCAGTGCGCGCCGGATCGCGCTTTTTCCTCCATCGCAGGCTAGCAGGTAATCACACTCAACGCGCACTAACGAACCATCAGGAGTGCATAGAGAGATATGTACCCTTTTCCCGTTCTGTTCAAACGCATCGAGTGTATGCCGGAAAAGCACGCTGACGCAGGAAAAACGCTCAATCCCTCTCAGGAGTATGCCTTCGAGTGTCGGCTGGTGAAACGTCGATATAAGTGGGTAGCCATTTCTACGCTCAGTCGGCTCTACCCGCGCAAGAAAACGGCCTCCTGAAACGTAATGCGCCTTCACATCAAAACGCACATGCGCGAGCACCTCATCCGCTAACCCCATCGCCTGGCAAACACGCAGGCCCTCGTCATCAATAGCAATCGCTCTGGGAAAATCGCATATACCCTCGTTGCGTTCAATTACCAGCGTCTCAATTCCAGCCATGCCCAGCAGATTCGCTGCCGTGAGACCCGTTGGTCCCGCTCCAACAATAACTACAGAAACCCTCTTGTCCCGTTCTCCATCCACGTCATATCCCCTTTTTGAGCACCAGTACTGTGTTCGCTCCGCCAATTCCGCGTCCACCAACAAGAACGATACGCCGTTTTCCCAGCATTCTCGCCTCTCGACGCACCATATCCAGGTCGTAGCGCGTATCCAGTTCTTCGCAATTGATCGTTGGCGGAACAAGTCCATGTTTAAGTGCTAGCAGTGCAGTAATTATATCGATTGCACCTGCAGCGGCATAACTGTGCCCGATGCCAGTGCGCGGCACACTCACCGGAATATTGGCAAGCTCGTTCCCCAGTGCCATGCGTAACGCTGCCACTTCTCCCAGGTCGGACGAGGGCGTGGCGCGTCCATCCAGTTGGAAATAGGCAATATCTTCGGGCCGAATGTGCCCCTCCTGCATGGCAAGCTGCATGGCCCTGGCGTAGTGCTTTCCATTAGCTGAAGGAATGCGTAGTCCGTGTGCATCGCTGGTCTGTCCACTGCCAACGATCTCACCGTAAATGGGTGCGCCACGTTGTAATGCGTGCTCGTAATCCTCCAGGATACACATGCCCGCACCTTCAGCCAGAATCAGACCCGCAGCACGCATGTCAAAAGGCCGGTATGCATTCAGGTCATCTCCGACCGCGCACTGACCCTGGTAAGACAGCACCTGCAAGACGAGGGGCTGTAAGAATGCCTCGCAGCCTCCTGTGATGACTACATCGGCGCTTCCGCGCTGAATAGCGCTGTAGGCCATACTTATAGCATCCAATCCGCTCACTGTGTCATTGACCGGGGTCTTGCAATAGCCCTGGATATTGTAACGGATCGCTGCCTGTCCTACATTGGCAACGCTGAGCCATGCGATGGCGGTATAGGCGCTCACAAAACGCGGTCCTTTTGTGTAAAGCGCCTGGAGTTGTTTGAGCACAAAATCGACGCCGCCCATAGCATTAGCGATTACAGCGCCAACCCGCTGTGGCTTTTCTTGCTCCATGACCAGCCGGGCGTCGGCGATTGCCTCTTGTATGGCTGCAAAGGCGAAGTGGGTCATACGGTCTGTGCGGTTCACCAGTTTGCGCTCGATATGCTTCTCTGCTACAAAATCGGGGATGGAACCTGCTGCCCATGTAGTGCCTGTGTTGTCTTGTAGAAGTTTGATGCCGGAAACTCCTCGACTCGTTGCCTGCCAGAATGCTTCTCTACCAATGCCGTTGGGTGCCACTACTCCGAGTCCTGTAATGACAATGCGGCGCTTTTTGTCATCTGCCATGCTGTTCTATCCAGTCAGGTCGTGCAAGAAGAAGCGCGCTATTGACTCCCCCAAAACCGCTCGAATGCGTGACCGCTACATCGATGTGGACCGCTCGGGCGCTATTGGCTACGTAATCGAGGTCGCATAGAGGATCGCCCTCTTCCTGATTGATGGTAGGGGGGATAATCTGTTGGTCGAGGGTGAGCGCGGTTACTGCCGCCTCGATAGCGCTGGCTGCACCTTGCGTATGCCCGATCAGCGACTTTGTGGCGCTGATCGGGATCTGGTAGGCATAGTCACCGAAAACAGCTTTGTAGGCCGCTGTCTCCGCCAGCTCGTTTGGCTGCGTCGAGCTACCATGCGAGTTGATATATCCGAGTTGTTGCTGTGTGATACCTGTTTCTGCCATTATTTGCAGCAGGAGCTGTTGCAAGGGCGCCCCGTCCGCTGGTAGAGCTGTCATATGGTGAGCATTGCTGTTTGAGGTAAATGCAATAATCTCCGCGTAGATGTGCGCACCGCGTGCCCGAGCCAGTTCAAGTTCCTCCAGTAGTAGTACCGCTGCTCCCTCGGCCATCACAAAACCGTCGCGCTTCTGATCGTAGGGACGCGATGCGCGCTGTGGCTCTTCGTTGAAATGAGTGCTCAGGGCTCCCATGACACAAAAGACATCCAGCCCGATTGTGCTGATTGCGGAATCGCTTCCTCCAGCCAGCATCCGATCGACGCGTTCCTCTTGAATCGCCCAGAACGCCTGCCCGATGGCATCCGCACCCGCAGAACACCCAGTGGCAATGACCATGCAGGGACCGTGCAACTGATGGTGCGCGGCAATACAGGCAGCGCTGGCATTCGTCATCAGCAAACTTGCAGGGAGATCTCCACTATTAAATGTAGCAAGCAGGCTCGTCCCATTATCTGTTACCTGCTGCCAGATGCGTTCGCCTTCTTCCACGTAAGCCATCGCGGATCCTATATAGACTCCTGTGCGCTCGCGCTCCTCTTCACTCATTGGGTCTGTGAAGCTAGCGTCTATGAGCGCCAGATTAGCTGCTGCGATAGCGAACTGAGTTCCACGATCCATACGCTGATATTCGTCTGAGGTTAAACCAAGCTGTACGGGGTCAAAATCGACCACCTCGCCTGCTATCTGCGTGGGCAGTACGCTGGCATCGAAGCGTGTGATCGGACGCACTCCTGAAAGGCCAGATATGCAGGCCTGCCAGAATGCCTCTTTTCCAATCCCGTTCGGGGCAACGACGCCAAGACCTGTGATTGCGACTCTGCGCAATGGGCGAAGCTCTGCTCCACTCATCAATTTCTCCTATGTTGTCGATCGCTGTATCGGACCATGCCGGCTGGTTCCTGTCTGCAAAAACGTTTCTAGTAAAGGCGTCGTCGTTTCGGCACGCGAGTACGTAAAGAAACGCTCTTTACCACAAACGACGTGGTAGCCCACACAGTCAGGTAAGTGTTCGGCCAACCAGTGCGTTTTTGTCTCTGGAGAGAGTGTATCGTCTGCTCGGTTGATAAGCAAAACGGGCATTGTCAGTTGCTGGACACGCTCTCGAATATCGAAATAGTGGATGATGGGCAGGACTGAAAACTTGTACACGAAAGGCCATGCCTGGATTTTCTTAAACTGCTCTTCGATAAGCTGTCCCCTATCATGGGCCATGATATAGTTAATTACAATACGGCGCAGAAACCAGGTTGGTAACACGTGTTCGACGGGCAGGCGTAGAAACAGGTCATGCAATAGCCAGATAAAAGGATGTGGTGCGATCTGGTAATCGGCGCCCTGCGCAATAATGATAAGCGAACGGCAGCGCTGTGGATAACGCAGCGCGAACTCAAAGAGTACCATTGCAGCGTCACCATGCCCCAGTAGATCGACCTGTTCCAATTCCAGGCTATCAAGCACCTGGCGCAACTCCTCAGCACGTTCCGCCAGTCCGAACGCCTTGCTACGCGCCTCTCTCCTTCTATACAGGATCACTCGTCGCGACTGACTCAAGCTGCGTATCTGGCGTGCATAGACGAACTCAAGGTGTTCGAGGATAGGCACAAAGACCAGTGGAGCGGTATTTTTGTCTCCTATATCGATTACGGGTAAGTCTATGTTGCCAATAGGAGTACGTTGCCAGAGCATTTCAAGATAGTGGACATCTTCATGAAAGGTAGCAGCGTCGATGAAGGGATCAATGTGAAAACTCAAAAGTGGCCTCCCGCAATATGGAAAACCCCGTAGAGGCATGCCTTGCGTGTGCCGGGTCGCTCGGTATGTGCCGGGTCGCTCGGTGTATACCTCGTCGCTCGGTATGTGCCTCGTCGCTCGCCAGGATGCACCCCCCCGACGAGATTCGGCACACGCGAGGCATGCCTCTACGGGAGCCTGCCAGACACCTGATGTTATAATCTCGTTTATTATACGACAAAGGTTACACCTGAGATCAAACTCCATCGGAGCTACACTGCTAGTTTCCAATACCAGATTGCTGCTGAAATTATCTTGCCCACGACATTTATTGTAATTATGACTCCCGCTTGCTCTATTTCTAGGGATATAATTATCATTGCAAAAATGACACTGCTAAGAAAGGTTCTGCATGCAAACCAACGAAAAAATGCCCACTAATTTGCGCTCACCAATCAGCCAGTGGGTCGAACCCTTTAATACGCGCAATGTCGCGGCTATCATCGCCCTTTATGCCGATGGCGCGGAACTCTTTGACTCCGGCATGCGGCGTCCGAGGCGTGGGCGTACAGAGATCGAGCGCTGGTTTAGCTGGCGTTTTCGCAGCACACCTCTTACCTATACACCGACTGACCAGGTTCGCGCTGAGAACGATCAGATTGTTGTCTCCTGGATCGCAAATGGCCGTGGTCCGCGCCTTTTTGGTCTTCCCTTGTTCGCACGCTCATTTCAGGTCAATGGCAAGAGCTATTTTACGTTGCGCGACGGCCTGATTCAGAAGCAGCAGGGAGTGTACGATCATATGTCTGTGCTGAAACAGATCGCGCCACCGCTCAAATGGTTACCTTCGGCGGTGGCACGTTTTATTTATGCTATCTATTTGTGGTGTGGGGGTCAGTGATCACTTTTTCTCATCAGGCAACGCGTTCTTTCAGCTCTTCCAGTACCACATGCTCACCTGAGATCTCTTCCAGTGATTGCCCGTTGGGTTCGGGCAATGTGGTGATGGTCAATACAAGCCCGATCAACGATACAACAGCCGCGATGAGCATAGCACCGGGCAAGTGGAAGGTGGCCAGCAGGTAGGGAAATGCAAATGCGCCGATAAAGGCTCCGACCTTGCCCAACGCTGCTGCTATGCCGTGCGCTGTCGTGCGTATCATTACCGGGAAGATCTCCGCTGGATAGACAAAGGTTGTGACGTTCGGGCCAAATTCTGTGAAGAAGTAGCTCAAACCGTACACGAGCAGAAAGGGTAGCGTGATCGTGCTCAAGGCAGGGGCAACGGCCAGCAATCCATAGGTGATGAACATCATACCAAATCCTACACATTGAATCCATTTGCGCCCCAGTCGATCAATGGTGAAGGCGGCCACGACATAGCCGGGAAGCGCCGCTACGATGAAGATGATCAGCGTATAGAGCATATTAGTGATCAAGTTGCTGTGCGAGTTGAGCGACTTGAGCACCAGGGGACTGGAGATGGTGGTGCCGTAGTACGCGATATCGAGGAGGAACCAGGCACCAGCCGTACCTATCAGCCAACGTAAGTAGTGTGGCTTGAGCAGCAGGTAGAGCCAGGATTTCTCGACATGTCGCTTTTCAGGTGCTGCGTTCGTACTTGTTGTGCTGCTCACAGAAACAGTCTTAGACTTCTTCCCGTTATTTTTTACTTTGTTGATGGTGTCCGTGGCTCCTGTCACGTCGCCATGCATCACCAGGGCAAAACGCGGCGTCTCAGCAATCTGGCGTCTCAGGTAGAAGGTTGCCAGCGCGGGAACTGCACCCAGCGCAAGCATGATACGCCATGTGAGATCATGGTTGAGTCCCGATACGAGCAGTATGAGAGCCACCAGTGGTCCAAGAATCAGGCCGAGTCCTTGCATTGAGAAGACCATGGTGATTAATTTGCCACGGTCGCGACGGTTCGCATATTCGCTCATTAATGTAGCGCTAAGTGGATAGTCACCGCCGATGCCCAATCCCAGGATAAAGCGAAAGATGAGCAGCCAGACGATATTCGGTGAAAGTGCCGAGGCCAGTGCGCCAATTGCCAGCACTATCAACGTAAATCCATAAATTGAGCGCCGACCGACAAAATCTGCCAGGCGACCAAACAGTATCGAGCCAAACGCCGCTGCTAACAGCGAAGTACTTCCAATTAGACCTATCTCAAATGCACTGAGGTGCCAGAGTGGTGTCAAAATCGCCAGCACGACACCAATGATAAAGAGATCGTAGGCGTCGGTGAAGAAGCCCATACCGGAGGTAATCATAGCCTTCCAATGAAAGCCGGAAAGTTCACTGTTATCAAGTTCTGCTAATACTGCCTTTGCCCTCTCCGCGTGCGTGAGCGGGCTATCTATATTTTCTTCTACTGCCATAAGTGGGTTTACTCCATTCCAAATGGATAAGTTTTATAGATAAAATCACTTGTGTTTATAATATCTTGCTTTTGTTATCGGAATGTTAAGTGATGGTTAAGCGAGTGAAAAATAAGGGATAGGAAGAGCAATTGTGGCATTATACCTATGCTATCTACCTACCCACGCCACTGCTTTGTATACTGTTGCGTGATATTGAGGTACAGATCTCCATAACCGGTGCTGGGCTCGATCATCGCTCCCTCAAACCACTCGTTGAAACTCGTGATCGTGATCCAATCAGGATTGCTGCTAATAGCTCCCGTCCAACTCTCACGATATGTTGCACCGTTATTGCGTGGAATGACATATGTTCCCTGCCGACCAGGTACGCGCGTATCATCGTAGCCGGGCAGCACGCCAGCCGTCCAGATTTTCTGCGTCTTATTCGCCTGGTTATATGCATTGATCTTGTCATGAAAACCCTGGTCGACCTGGTTAATACTATTATGTTGAATCCCCCAATAGGCCCCGCTAAAGAGATGAATGCCGTCAAAGACGCTTAGCAAGCCGGTATCAGTTCCCTCTGCCGACCAGATCGTCTGATTGTTGGGATCAACCTGTTTGCGAATATCTGCCCACTGCGCAAGAGTACGCCCTTTGCCCAGCGGGTCCCAGAAAAAGAGCACAGGCTTGCCCTGCCAGTGGAAGAAATGGGGATCATTCCCGTAATGTGCCAGCACATAGCGCAGGCCGCTCACAATATTATTCGTCCCTTCCAGCGCAGGTGCATCGGTCTCAAAGTAGATCGACGAAGCAAAATGAATATGCATTGTATTCTCCAGCGTCGTTGCATGTGCCAGCAGTTTCGCAAAATTTTGATCCGTCTGATCGCCTGCTCCCCACCACGAACTGATAAAGCCCGTGATACCCGCAGTCGCAGCCTCTTGCAGTTGCCGGTCAATCGTTGCATCATCGCTAGAGGTATATTGTATCGTCGGCAGATCCGACATCGTTTTCGATGACCATGTTGAAGGACTATACCATGTATAATAGAACGCCAGCACCGGGCGCTGCGTATTAACTACCGCGGCAGTTGAAGCTCCCGTCGTCGGTGTTGGCGTAGTATAGTGCAAAATAGGTGTCGGCGTCGGTTGTAGCGCCCATGCTCCGGGTGTCGGCGGCCCCTGAGGAGTAGGAGGAGGAGTGCTACTGGCAGCCGTTGTGGTCGGAGGACGTTGCGTTCCCGCGCCCGTCGTATTTTGACAACCAGAGATAAAAAGCAACAGGCATACACAGGCCATTGCAAAGAGTTCAGTCCTGTATCTCCTGTAATTATATATTTTCATCAGCTATCTGCTCCATAGATCTTTTTGTCGCTGAATACCGTATCCAATATCCTTTTCTTAATGATACGTCGTGAAAATATCAGGGTAGCAGGAAAATCGTACTACATGCAACAAAATCAGGCATCGTGCCGTCTCTATCTATGTACCGTAGGATACACCACCTGGTAGGGGCGCGATTGATAAGCGCGCATAAGCGTCAAGGTAACAATGGTTGAGTTTGTTCCGTCGAGCCGCTCACAGGGCGACCGCAAGGGTCGCCCCTACAAAGAACGCGGGGAACTCACAACAGGACGGATCTTTGTAGGGGCGACCCTTGCGGTCGCCCTGGAGGCCATTTCACCGCGCGTGGCTCCCTCCTTACCTTGACGCCAATGGGGCGCGATTGATGAGCCCGCTGGCATCACAATTTATAACTCTGGTCATGGCAGCTATGGCCTATTAACTTGACCATTCCGTTTGTAGCATGTTACCATACCGTCGAGTTGCATCATATGCATAAAGATTTAGCCTTGTGTGAACTATTACACAGTTTTTTTATGCTAGTTATGTTATCATTATGCTGTGCATAGTTATAATTTGTCTTTGCTTGTGGGGGTGTGTGAAGCCTGACGCGTCCTTGCAGGTGCACGTTGGGATTGTCTGCCGAGGGAAACATTGATGCACTCAAAGGAGTAGTTTGCATGGTTTCTAGTTCTCATCTCTACTGCATGCAGTGTGGAGCGGCCAATATGCCACGCGCGAAATTTTGCGTGATGTGTGGGCATTCACTGCAACTTGACCTCTCTCGTCCTATGCCTGCTGTGCACGCTATGCCGAAAATTCCTTCCGTGACACCTGCAACGCCTCCACCATCTCTTCTGCCACAATCTCTGCTCAAGCAACGCTACCGTATCCTGGCCCAGATCGGTAAAGGTGGCTTCGGCGAAGTCTATAAGGCAGTGGATAGTCAGTTTGGTGGGCGGCTGGTAGCTATTAAATCTATGAGCCTGGATGGTCTGAATTCCAGGGAGGCGATTGAGGCCGCTCAAGCATTTGAGCGCGAAGCACTTATGCTTGCTAACCTGATGCATCCCAACCTGCCCAGTATCTACGATTATTTTAATGAGAACAGGCGCTCGTACCTGGTTATGAGTTTTATCGAGGGCATGACGCTGGAAGATTATTTGAAGTTGCGTGGCGGACGCCTGCCTGTAGAAAAAGTGCTTCCCATCGGTATTCAACTCTGTTCTGTGCTTGGTTACCTGCATAAACGCCAGCCAGCGATTATTTTTCGTGATCTCAAACCGGCCAATGTGATGCGCACGCCTGATCGACAGCTTTATTTAATTGATTTCGGTGTAGCGCGCCTCTTTAAGCACGGGCAGGCGCGTGATACGATCGCTCTGGGTTCTCCTGGCTATGCAGCCCCTGAGCAGTATGGCAAGGCACAGACAACTCCTCAGGCCGATATTTATAGCCTGGGCGCGACGCTGCATCATCTTTTGAGCGGTACTGATCCCTCCGAGGCACCTTTTATGTTTGCGCCTCTGCATATAGCTGCCTATCCCGATCTCAATGGCTTGATTATGCATATGCTTGAGACAAATCCAGGCAAGCGACCTATGTCAATGTCGACTGTCAAGCAGGAATTGCAGCGTATTGCGCTGGGCCATTCTGGTGAGTGGGCGCAGCAAAACTGGCAGAGTAACGCTCTCCATTACGCGTCAGAACCAAAACAGATTTCACCATCTCCTGATCCTAAGGTTGTGCCAGGACTCAGGCCGTTGCAACCTCCAAAGCTGATGAGCACGAATAAACCTGTCAATAACGATGCGCGACATGCTGGACAGGCCCAACCACCGCTATGGCCTCCTCCACCTTCACCGCAACAGGCCGGAGGACAGCAGCAAATGTTTTATCAGCCATCGCCACCTCAATCCTCTAAAGGTATCCTGTCACGTCGTACTGTGCTTATTAGCGGCGTAACGGGTCTTATCGTAAGTGGCAGCCTGCTTACGTGCCTGTTGACGCAGAGATCTGGTCCAGTTGCTGTCCAGGCTGATCCTGTTCAACTGCCGCAAAACCCTGTTCCTACTATGCCTCCTCAACCTCCCAATCCGGCATTGAGTATGTTTGTTGCTGTTGCCTGGGCACCCAGAAGTGATCGCATCGTTGCTGGCGGTGGACCCGGCACGGTGAGTGTCATGGATAGTGCTGGCAATCTTATCAATAGCTATAATGGTCATACCGCTCCTATCTCATCCCTGGCGTGGTCACCTGACGGCAAGCAGGTTGCTTCTGCAAGCTACGATACAACGGTCCAGATATGGAATCCGGACACCGACAAAAATATTAGGACCTACCGGGAAAATATTGGCATTGTACAATCCCTGGCCTGGTCACCACGTGGGAAGTATATTGCTTCGGCTGATTATGCACATAATGTCAATGTCTGGAATGCCATTTCCTTGAAGACGCTTGTGACCTACAAGAATCATATCGATCAGGTTTTGACGCTAGCCTGGTCGCCTGACGGGAAATACGTTGCCTCGGGCAGTGCCGATAACACAGTTCAGGTCTGGGATCCCGTGACCGGCAACATGGTTTTCAACAATCATAGCCATGCTGGTGCTGTGGATAGCGTTGCCTGGTCACCTGATGGTATACGCATTGCCTCAGCAAGCCAGGATCATACAGTGCGGCTCTGGAATGCTCTTTCTGGTGCTAACGTCTATATTTACCCTGGCCATACCGCCCCTGTGAACTCCGTAGCCTGGTCGCCTGATGGTCGTTATATCGCTTCTGGCTCAATGGATACAACCGTTCAGATCTGGCATGCCCTGGATGGTCACACCGTCTATACCTATCGCGCGCATACTGGCCCTGTTCTATCTGTAGCCTGGTCGCCCTCGGGTCGTATTGTTTCCGTGGATGCCGACGGCAATTTGCATGTATGGACTGCACCAGTCACCTGATCTAAACCCGCAATCGCCCGTAGGGGTGGTTTGATGCGATTGTGAGCATAGTCATATGCGTACAGTGAACATGACCATATCAGAACTGCAAAGAGTATGTTAGTCTCTATTTATTCCTGGATAATAACTATCCCTCTGGAACTGTGGTTTTATAAGATGCGAGGGATTCGCTATGAGAATCTGTAAATATTGCCAATCTGAATTGGATGCTAGTGCCAGCTTCTGTGGCTTTTGTGGACAGACAACTTCTGTGACCACAGATGAGCATACGCGCCGCTGTGACGCTGTGCATACTGGCTTAGATGTCCTGGGCGAAAATAGTACGTTCATCTCTCCGTCGAATCCTGGCCAGGTTCGGAGTCAACAAATCCATACTGAGCATAGCAGTAACGATGTTCCCTACTGGAGCAATGCTCCCTATGGGAATCCTGGCTCACAGGAGAGTACCGCGCTGGTTCGTCCTCTCATCAACTTTACACAAAATAGTGGACCTGCAGCCAGCGTTCAGCCTCCTATAGTACGAAGGACGCCTCCACCACCCGTTGACGGTGTGAGAACATCTGGGGCACCTTCTACTGCTGATCGTCTAATGCATCAAGCGCAGGCTCATCAGTATCCTCAGCAGGCCGTTCGCTTGAATCCGATGGCTACTCCAGTTAACCATCAGGGCCCAACAGCTCCTTCATCTGCCGCACCTCGCTCCAGCAAGGATCATAAAGGCCATCGTTCACCAGGACGCGCAATCGCAATCTCTCTCTTGCTGCTTGCCATAGCCATCGTGACCCCGTTGTTCTATATGCTGGTCACACACGCCTCATCAAGCAATCTCGTAGGACTCAAGAATTGTCCCGGCATGCCTTCCGCGGCAAAAATCAGCCTGGGACCAGTTGTCGAAGGACAGAGCCAGTCCGTTTCCACACCATTTACACTCTGTACTCAGGGAACGGGAACCGTAACCTGGACCAGCAGTTGGGATCGGCAACAGGCTCCCTGGCTTCAGATCGACCACGTCTCCGGGCAAGTTGCAGCTTCACAGACGCAACAGATCAACGTAAGTGCAGCGGCTAAAGATCTCAAGGCCGGTACCTATAGCACACCCATCACTTTTAGCGACGAGAATAAAACAAACGTCCTGCTGAACGTAACACTGGACGTGCAAAAAGCTCCACCCAATCCCCCCTGCATCAGCATAGATCCTGCAACGCTCAAATTTACAGCAACCGCGACTCAAGGAAACCCGGCAGCACAAAAGGTGAGTGTCAAAAACTGTGGCCAGGACGCGGGACAATGGTCCGTGAAGACTTCTGCTGCCTGGCTAACGCTCGATTCAAATGGTGCCCTGTTAAATAGTGGTGTTGCCCAGGACGTAAACGTTAGCGTTGACAGCACAAATCTCAAGCCGGGTTCCTATACAGGCCAGGTCATCTTCACGCTAGGAACGCAGCAGAAGACCCTGAATGTGGCCCTGAATGTAGATGCGATCCCTACACCAACGCCAACGAACACACCAACACCAACGCCAGCGCCATGCCTCCAGGGTTCGGCCACACTCAACTTTACGGCGGTCGTCCAACAGGGGAATCCTTCTGCACAATCCGTACAACTTAAAAACCCATGTGGTCCGGGAAACTGGAAAGCAACATCCTCAGATTCAAGCTGGCTCAATGCGACCCCGGCCAGCGGACAGTTGAGCGGTAATGACTTATTCAACGTGAGCATCGCCGTGACCAGTAGTGGCTTGAGCGCGAATACCTACAATGGAACAGTTACCTTTAGCGATGGAACGAAAAAGGCTACAGTGAATGTCACCCTGACAGTGCAGTCCCCACCTGCATGTATCAAGAACCTGAGTCCAGCATCGCTCATCTTCAATGTAACGCAGGGAAGCTCAACGTTGCCACAGCAAGTGACATTCGGCAATCCATGTGGTGCCGGAAAATGGTCTGCATCCTCAGACTCGGCCTGGTTGAGTGCCACACCCAATAGTGGAACCTTGAGCGGGAGGGATACCGTCGCTGCAAATATCGCAGTAGATGTTTCCAACCTTAGCCAGGGCACCTATAGCGGAAATGTAGCCTTTAGCGATGGCACAAATACAGTGACAGTGAGTGTGAAGTTAACTGTACAATCAACGCCAACGCCAACCCCAACGTCCCCGTCCCCGTAGAGGCAGAGCCTTAGTCGTTATGTGTGAGTAGCGGAGTTGGTGGCCCGGGCCACCAACTCCGCTACTCACACATAACGAAGCGAGCCACAGCAGGTGGCGAAGAGACCTGAAAAGTTACCGGGGGGGAATAAATCTCTCTTCCATATGTGTTAGCGCATATGAACTGTATATCTTCCCTAGCATGTAAGGAAACAAAGGTATGACCAGAAAAGCGAAAATTATTGTTGTTGTAGCGCTTATGCTTGGAATGGCCCTCGCGGCTCTGGATACCACCATTGTTGGTACCGCTTTGCCCAGCATTGTGGGCAAACTGGGAGGTATTACACTCTACTCCTGGGTTTTTTCTGCTTATTTGCTGACTTCGACCACAACCGTCCCTATCTACGGCAAACTCGCGGATCTCTATGGTCGCAAACCGCTTTTCCTCTTTGGTACAGGACTCTTCTTGCTTGGCTCAGTCGCCTCTGGTGCGGCACAGTCGATGGAACAATTAATCATTTTTCGTGCCATCCAGGGTCTGGGTGCAGGCGCTGTACTCCCTATAGTACTGACAATCATCGGCGATATTTTTACGCTGGAGGAGCGTGCCAGAGTACAGGGCCTTTTTAGTGGCGTATGGGGTCTATCGAGCGTCGTTGGTCCAGCACTCGGCGGACTCATTGTGGACCATTTCTCGTGGCGCTGGGTCTTTTTCATCAACGTTCCCTTCGGCCTGCTCTCAGTCGTCTTGCTTATCCTTGCTTTTAAGGAACATGTCGCACGCACAAAGCCTCACCTGGACTATATCGGCACATTCACACTTACTGCCAGCATCGTCGCTTTGCTTTTCGCCGTGCTCCAGGGTGGCACTGCGTGGGCATGGAACTCACTGCCGAGTATAGGTCTGTTCGCTGCCTCTGCGCTCTTGCTGATACTTTTTTTACGCCAGGAGCAGCGTACTGGAGATCCGATTCTACCTCTGACGCTTTTCAATAATCGTATCATCGCTCTTGCAAGCATTGGAGGCGTTATCCTTGGTGTGCTTATGTTCGGTATCACTTCCTACGTCCCGCTCTTTGTCCAGGGCGTCAAAGGCGGAACCGCGACCAGCGCAGGCGTTGTGCTCGGTCCTCTGCTGATTGCCTGGCCTATTGCGGCAGCGGCGAGTGGAAAACTGATAATTCGTTACGGTTATCGCCTGATTGCCTGTATTGGAACCTTCCTGGCTACGCTGGGAACTGGTATGGTCGTTCTTTTCAACATACAGACTGGCTATCCCTTCATTATTATCGCCATGATCTTCATCGGCCTGGGTCTTGGCCTCACCAGCATGTGCTATATGTTATCCGTACAGAACGCCGTGCCCTGGAAACTGCGTGGAGTGGCAACCGCTTCAACCCAGTTTTTCCGCACAATTGGTGGTACTGTCGGGGTCGCCATTATGGGCACTATCCTGAATGCGCAGATGGCCCGGCAGTTCGCACCCATCTTTGCCCGTTATAGTGATATCGCTCAACGTCTTCCCCAAGGCGTAGCGCCCGAAAACATCCTGCTGACGCCCGGCTTGCGTGACTCCTTACCGTCAGTAGTCCTGCACCAGCTCCAGATCGCGCTCTCGCAAAGCCTGTTCTGGGTCTACGCTTTAGCATTTGCGCTCTCCATAATCTGGTTGGTGCTCATGTTCTTTATGCCCGGTGGTCGCGCGGAAAAATACGCATATAAGGAAACTACCTCTGCTGAGGATGAGACCGTTCCTGCGGCAGAAGCCGAATCGCTGGCGAACATCGGGTAATGAGATAGTTACATCACTGATCTGTTAAAACAATCTGATTGTTACAACTTGTGTTGACGAGGAAGCAACCGTCATGGGCCATAAGGTGAAGACTATTGGTATTGTCTACCCTTAGAATCAGGTTCGTTTTGGCCGTTGGATCGCCATTCACGTCAAAGGCAATTCTTCCGGTAATTCCTTGCAATGGATGCTGATCGTTTATTTGTTTCAAACTATCTCTTAGCTCGGCAGGAGTGAAATCCTGTTTCCCCTCGGCTTTTGCCTTCTCGCTGGCAGTCTTACTTCCTGCCAGTAATACCAGCATATCATCGTATGCTAACATTGTCGTAGAGTTGGGTCGACTGAAAGTATAGTCTCCGTTATGCTGCTTATTTGGATTATATGTCGCATCATAAATTCCAGAGAAGTCAAACTGAGCCTGTCCCTGACCCAGGTGTCCCCATATATCAGGGAATGTAGGTGTACAGAAGATCACGCGATTGTAATTCGGAAGATTTGATTGGCCCGCTTCTACAAGTTCATAGCCGGTGCCTCCTGTAAATACTTTCAGGTTAGCGTTCAGGTTAGCGTCGGCTGGAATGTCGTCTCGAAGAAGTGTTACAAGGTCCTGTACGTTATTTGTTGCCATAAAAACGACATCAGCGTCGTTGATCTGTTTTGCTATTGCCTGTGGATTACTTGCATTGTATTCTATTGGTGGCGTACTTTGAGGAAGCTGATTATGTAAACTGTTTGCAAGTTCGCGGCTGTAGTATGTATCACTATTATGGTCAAAAATAACCATATGTTGAGGATTTAGTTTTGTTGAGATGTAAGATTTAATCAGGGGGATTTGAGCGCTGATTGGCGAACCAGTGCGGAAGAAATCTGGTTGCCCGCTCAATGCATCGCCAGCGTTTGAGGCTGTAATTATTGGTAATTGCCTCTGTTGAAGAATGGGAATAACATTGAACGTTGTCTCTGAAGTTGTCCACCCCAGGACAGCAACTATCGTTGGATCTGCCTTTGCCGCCCGCAAGATCTGCTGAGCCACCTCTACACTCTCACTCGGATCACTCCCTGAATTGGCAATCAGCAGGCGCAGCATTTTTCCGTCAGCGGGACACAGAGGCGTATTGTTAGTATCTATAAGGTGAAGCGTGTGATCATTACACTCCTTTTGTGCAATGTATGCAGCCTGTAGAAAGTCTCTGCTGAAGCCATCTACCTTCTTGGGGCTGAGTGCTACGCCAATAACAATAGTAATATATGGTTTATGAGAGTCTAGTACATAGCATCTGGCACATCGCCTTTTTTCATGTCTTCAGCCGCCTGTTTTTTCTGGTCAAGATCGTCGGGACTTGTATAGAATGTGGCGCTTCCGTCACTTATACCAATAGCCTCTCCGTTTACCGGTTTCACACTTATGCCGTTGTTGATGTTGGCAGTAACGGATGGGGGTGGGGTTGGGGTGGGAATAGTAACAGGTGGTGGGAGGGAACGAAGAAGCGTAAAAACGAGTGAGGATACGGCGAGTAGAACGAGGACTACAACTATGATAATGAACATTGTGCGGTTTTTCTGAGGAGGGAGTACTGTACCGCATCGTATACATGGACTAGTACCATTTTTATCTCCACAGTTAGGACAAGCTCGCTTTTGATGTATAAACCTCATGGTTTCTCTCCTATGATTAGTTAGCTAACAGATGAAGAACTTTGAAGCGAGAGTAAAGGACAAATGCGCTCTGAAATGATGTTGCTCT
>WNFY01002284.1_pt1 | contig 18307 bp, 15 predicted proteins | sample 5400091 | NCBI WGS metagenome assembly WNFY01 (sample SAMN13153364, study PRJNA577476) | soil metagenome | isolation source: 60 cm soil or saprolite under grassland replicate 1 | place: USA:California | collected 2016-06-15
GTCGTATCCACAAGTTGACAGGCTATCGCATGCGCAACGCACCCAAGCCCGATATTGAGCGGTTACGACGTGAGATCAAAGGGCCGGATGCATAATCCTTCTCTGGAGTAAGCATGCTCGAATCTGTACAAGTGCGACCCCTTACAAGCAACGACCTGCCCCTGGTGCTGCGCTTGCTCAACACCTCTGAATACACCTACCAGCGGTTCGGACTGGAAGAGCTGCCTATGCTGCTCAAGCATTATCCTGCGGTGGGTATGTTCAGTGGTGATTCGATGCGTGGATTTTTGCTTTCGCAAACGGTGAATCCTCCCTCGGCATGGATAGGTGGTTTCGGTGTGAGTTGGACGGAGAGTCGCCTGTACACCTCCATCCTGGATACGCTTTTGGAGCACCTGGCAACGCCCTTAATTAAAAGAGGCGCGCGGTATCTGTATTACTCCGGTAACGACATGCAGAACGATTGGCTACGCGATGTGCTATTAATGCGCGGATTCGCCCTCCATCGCCTGCTTTATGCGTATGATAAGTATGACTACAACGTCCCCGCCACGGGAAACCAGGCAGTACAACTACGACCTGTCGAGAAACGAGATATACCAGCGCTGCTTGCCATTGAGGAGGCGTGCTTTGAGGACTTGTGGCGTTACGATGCACTCTCCTTCGAGGATATTGCCACGACCCATCCCTATTTTGTCGTAGCAGAACTGAACAGCAACGTTGTAGGTTATCAATTTAATGCGCTTGAGGATGATGCTGGCTATCTTGTACGTATTGCCGTCCATCCTTCGGTGAGCGGTCAAGGGGTCGGTGTGCGCTTGATGAGCGAGGCTATTGCATTCTTTAAACAAGAACACATTCTGCGTATAATGCTCAATACACAGGACGATAATGTGCGAGCGCACCGGCTCTACGAGTGGTTTGGGTTTGTGCGCATAAACCAGGTGGGATTTGTATTACGCAAACCCCTGTAGCGGCCGCCTTCCGTCCTCTTTGACTCCCCGCCTGCGGCGTCGGAAAAAAGGGAAAAGAGGTTTTCGGGGACACCCCGAACCCCGGCAAAGGGCTGCGCCCTCTGCACTCCCAATTAAAGCCAGCCCACCAGGCACCAGACATCAAGTGGTTCAGCTTTATTCTTCACAGACAGTGGTGGTAGTTTTGTAACCCGGACGTGCTGCCGGACGCGAGAGAAGGTTGAATGATTGAGCAAAATGTTATTGTCTTTTGCTTCTGCCTGCAAGCGCGCTGCCACATTGACAACATCTCCAATGGCGGTGTAGTTTTGGATACGATCACGCGAACCGATGTTTCCCACCATCGCCTCGCCTGTATTCACACCTATACCAAATGCGTACAACGAGTCCTGCGGTTGAGTACGTTGATATTCTAAAATTGCCAGGCGCATCTTCCAGGCCGCGCGTACTGCACGCAGCATGTGATCCTGCTGAGGCAAGGGCGCATTGAAAATCGCCATCAGCGCATCACCCCAAAATCCGGTCACGGTGCCCTCTTCATCCCAGATTTCTTTGACCAGGATTTCCAGGTAGATATTGAGTAAATTCATCACTTCTTTGGATGATTTACGTTCGTTCAGACCTGTAAAGTTTCGAAAATCGGCGGCGATGACCGAAATTTCTTTGGTTTCCCCACCAAGGTTCAAGGCGTTCGGATTCTCAATAAGCTGTTGTACGACATTTGGATGGACGAAGCGCCCGAAGATGCGGCGAATATCTTTGGCTTTCGCCTCAGCACGCTTGAGTTCCGTACGATCATCGATCACCAGCGCCATGCCTATCGGCACATTTTGGGTATTGTCGCGCAACGCAGAGACATAGAGCGTCAAGTTGACCCGGCCTCTTCCTGTAATTTCACATTCGACCGTATCCGGTACGATGGTGCCATGACCGTGCTCCACCTGGGCATTTTGCAGTAGCTCAATTAAGCCAACTTGCGGCACCAGGCTAAAGACTTCCTGGTAGTGCTTCCCTACGGCCGAAAGCGGGTTCATTTGCAGGATGATCCCAGCCGCGTCATTAAACTTGGTGATGATCCCAGATGAGTCGGTAGTAATCACGCCACTGGCGATAGAGGCGAAGATGTTATCCATGTATTGTTTGTCTTCTTCGACCATCTGCAAAGCCTTGCTGAGATCGGCGAAAAGGCGGGCGTTGTCAATGGCAATAGCTGCTTGATGGCAAAAGGCCAGGAGTAGATCGCGGTGCTTATCACTGAACAAGTTCGCGTTGATACGACTGTCGACATACACGGCACCTATACAGTGATCTCGCACAACGAGCGGGACGCACATGATAGAGCGAATGCCGAAGGCCATAATACTCTCCTGAGCCTTTAAAGCAGCATCATTCTGTGCATCATCCGTGAGCAGAGGATCCCTGGTTCTTACCACACGCTCAACTGTGCTGCGACTAATTTTGAACTCGCTGAGATCGATCGTTCTTTGTCGCTTATCCCGCGCAATCTTAAATTCAAGTGTATTGGTGACCGGATTGAGCAAGACGAGGAAACCCCTCTCTGCTTTTACCACGTCGATGACTTCATCCATTACCAGAAGCAATACTTTGTCGAACTCAAGCGTCGAGTTGAGGACTCGAGCAATCTCATAGAGGGTTTCCAGTTCGTTACGCTGGCGTTGCAAGTTGTAAATACTAGTGTTGAGAGCTTCACGTTCACGCTCGAAATTGCTCGTAGGGGACGAGAGCGGGCGCGATGAAGGAGGAGGAAGAGACGCCTGCGCCTGCTCTAATTGTTCTCGCAACGAGTTTATTACGCGCTGTCCGGCTTGACTAAGCCGACCTAATTCCAGGTCAGCGGTCCGGCAGACACGCAAAGAGTCACTGAGTAGTCGGACACGGTCATCACTTACCTGCCCCACATAGGTGCCCTCGACGGCTACTTCCAACTTGCGTGTATGTTCATGAAGTATGCGCGAGATACGCATCAGGGCGTCGCCAAACGAGCGTAAATCATTGTCCGCATTCAATGCCGGATCAGGCGTTACTGTCACAATATCCTCCGAGCTAGTGGGCCTACCTGTTCCTACCTTGCAGGTCGATACCCCGTTAGAGCATGGCATTTTTCAGATACAGGCGATGATGGATGAGTACCCCTTATTGGTATAGACGCTCATGCCATCCATTATAGCATATGAGGATATCGGGGCGCCCTAGCAATAATTCATACCCCATGCTCTTTCATATATATAGTGAAAGACATGGGAGTAAAACCAAAATCACGTTCGACACTCTTCAGGTCGGTGGTGTTATCAAATGTGAAAAGGGTCATGGCAGCCTTTGTCAATGGAGGTTTTGGCAATACGGCTTCCATGACTGCCGCGCCTACACCTACTAAAGGTGTGGGAGCAGGGGCTTTGATGCGTTGCTTGTGCATAGTCTTTAACAAGACATTGATTATCTGAGTAAAGGAGTAGTACGCAGGTCCACCGATTGTATAGGTTCTGTTTGTGGTATGTGCCGGATCTTCCAATACTTTGATGATGACAGTGACGACATCTTCCACCCAGATCGGCTGAAACATAATCTTCCCGCCGCCAATAAGCGGGACAACTGGAGAGGTGCGGATGAGATCGGCTAATCCTTTGAAGAAAGGGGCATTCTTGCCAAATAAGACCGATGGCTGGATAATCGTCCAGTCCAGGCCACTCTCCTTGAGCATTTTTTCGGCCAGGTAGCGTCCCTGCATGTAGCTGCCAGGTTTATCGGGTTTCGTGCCAAGACCGCTTATTTCAATGATACGCTTGACACCTGCGTTTTTTGCCGCCTTGATCAGGTTAGCTGTTCCATGGACATTGGTTTTTTGATACTCATTGCCTGTTGATTGCTTGCGATCAGCAGTGAGAAATGCGGCATGCACAATGGTATCAATGCCCTGGACTGCTGCATCAAGAGAAACCGGGGATGTTGTTGCACCCTGCACAAGTTCTACTTTGTCAGCAGGTAATAGACGTTTTGCGCGGTTTATATCACGTACCAGGCAGCGCGGCCGTTCGCCTTGAGCGACCAGGCGAGCTACCAGATGACGTCCAATATAGCCTGTCGCGCCAGTTATAAGTATCATAGAAATCTCTCCCTTTGCACATCACTTGTATCACTTGTATCACTTGTAGCGTTTGTTTCGCTTGTGTCATCTGATATCAATCAAGCTGCTGGGACGATCTCTCCCAATTGCCAATTCGTGCAAACACCTTTTCTACGCTTAGTATAGTACGCAGGACGATAGAAGACCAGCGGGCAGGGACATGAATTAGAGGGTGAGTAGGCTCATGAAATTTAGCTATCTGTTCCACCAGCACCTGGGCATCAGGAAAGGCTGCTCGAAAGGTTGTGATCGCCTCTTTTACACTTTCAGGCCCAGTAATTCGACCAGGATGGGAATGATCCACAAAATCAGGAGCCGGAATTTCATCAGCCAGAGCCAGATTGCCGGTATTCCAAAGTTCGACATACCGTCGAACGAGTGCCTTGTTTGCTTCAGTTGCCATCGCTTCTCCCCTAGTTAGCGCAGTGACTCTCCCGGTAACACGATTCTCACAGCAACACCATCACCGGGGGAGCTTTTGATGGTCAGGCTACCACCAGCTATGGCAAGAAGCGCGCTATGGGTCAGTAATCCGCCGCCAGTACCCGTTGTGGTATTACTGGCGGATGCAATGCCCACACCATTATCGGCTACAATAACCTCAAGGTAATGGCCCTCACGGTTATAAGATGCGTTGAGGGTAAGCCGCAGGTGGCGGTAAATATCGGTTCCACGCGCATGACGAGCCGCATTGCGCAGAGCCTCTTGCACTGCGGCAAAGATTAACTCCGCAATGGCGGGAGGAGTTACCTCGTCAATATAAGCTGCCGTCTCATCAGAGACACTCCACACGATCTCATCAAACGCCTGTTGAAAGTCTTGCTCTAACATGGTACGAATAGCATACATCATACCATCACGCTCTAAACGATGTGGCGCACCCGGAGCGGTGGTACGCATCATGGTCGCAAGACGATGGTGAGCGTCGCTGATCATGTCTATAGCCTCATTCAATACCTGTTCGCGACCGGCAGGGAGAGCCGGTTTCGTATCCGGGAGCGAGCGCAATTTTTCTAAACGCAAGAGGGCAAGGTGCATCTGTGGAAGGATTTCATCGTGCAACACTCGACGCTGTTGAGCTCCAAGTAACTTGACATCCACAATGCGCCGGCGTAATAGCCCTGCCACAGCTTGCATAGCCTCATGATCACCAAGAGTATCGAGTATGCGCTGTCCGCAGGCTTGCGCCAGGTCCATATCCTCATCTGTGAAGGCACCCCCGTCTTCACGAGGACCCAAATAGAGGGCAGCAACAAGTCCGCGTTCATCGTAGATAGGTAACACCCAGCAAATCATTGGCTGCCCATGCAAGGTAATCTGAACCCGTTTAGGAACCTCAGCGTCAATATTGCCTCTTTTTTTGAGGTCAATGAGTTTTGTTCCAAGCGCAGCCTCGAGCGGCCAACGATAGCTGAAATTGCGTTTCAGGGTTCCGGCTGCAACAGCCAGGTACGCAAACTGCACTGCTAAAGCGTCATGGCAAAGATGAAAAAAGAGAGTTTCCAGGTCTTGCTCTGTCCTCTGCAGATCGGTATTCAACCAATGACGAAGGCTGGTGCTGCGCACAAATGGCCCAAGCAGGGCAATGTAGCGATCGTGGGCGGTATAGCTACTCCAGGTGAAGAGCGCATATGCAACCGCAGCAAGAGATGTAATCAGTAACAATCCTCCCAGGTTACTATGGGTGAAGGTAACAAGGAGAGCGATAAAAATAGCAACGGCTGTAGCAACGATAACAGTGCCGCGCCACTGTTCGAAAAAGCCTCGTCGAGCCAGTGAGCGTTCGATCAGAATACCATGGCGAACAATAGAGTAGCCTATCAGTAAAATAACCAGAGCGACTGACAATGTGGCGCTCAGGTCTAAGATAATCAAATTGAGAGGGAACATACCCGCAAATGCAGCACCTGAAGAAGGTGAAGGTTGAGAAGTTGCGTGTATGACGGGATGCTGGTCGAATTGCATCCAGTTTACTATCGACTGAATCACCAGTATACCAAGTGTCGTTGTGAGTGCAGCCATGAGTAACGCTGCTAATAACAAGCCAGGCCGTGCCAGGTGCCAGGAGAGATAGGGTTCTTCCAGCAATTCTACATCCGTCGGATCATCCCAAAATGCATCGAGCAAAGCCTGCCGCAATGAGGGGGCTTTACGTTGATTATCTGCGGAAGAATGAGATTTCCCAAGGCGCTCAGGTAGACTAAGAGCGGCCACCCAGAGCACACGCAGGAGTCGACTTATACGACCGAAGGTAAACCAGGGACCTATAGCACAAAAGGTAACGTAGCACAGGAATAACACGGGTATGAGTACCAGCGGCGAAAACTGGCCGGTGCCCAGGTCATTCAAGGCGTCGTTATAAGCGATAAATCTTAACGTTCCAACAAAGGTGAACATTGACTGGTTAAGAAACAGCAGCAATAAGATGACACAGCCGAGTATCCCAGCCAGAATCAACATGAATGGGCGACGTTTGCGCCAGCCTTCGTTAATAAGTGCTGCATAATACAACCCGATGGCAAACCAGATGTAAGGCACACCAAGCGCAGGAAGCCAGACCAGGTGCCACAAAAATTCCGGCGCGACTAAACCCGATGATTGAGTAAGTGGGCTGGAGACCAACAACGCGTGAATGAAGAAAAAAAGCGCAGAGAGGCCCAGGCCAACCACACCGAGACGCGCTATACCACTTTTGCGGTCCCCATTCAGCCATACCGTGACTGCAAGCCAGAGGAAGGCGACAAGGTTAAAGATGGAAAGAGCCAGCACAATCGTCTGGAGTAGATAGGCAGGCTCGAGAAATTTTTGGAGCGACATTGTTAATCCTCTTTGTACCTGTTGCGCCGGATGATGCGTTTACGCAAACCGTTCTCCCTGGCAGAGGCTCCAGGAAGCGACGCTGCATCTGTCGCAAGCATGGATGCACTCTCATCGTTCGATTGTGCTTCAAGATACAATGGCGACCAATCACCCCGGCGATCCTGTATAAGCGCGACACCATCCTCATCCCAAATAATCATGCGATTGAGCGTATAGATCAATGTTGCTCTTGCCCGCGCAACTTTATCATCCACTGCCGATTCACTTAAACCCCAGGCAGCGTAGATGCGCCCATTCGTGCGGCTTACCGCTCGCTTATCATGCAGATTGAGGCGTGCTGCTATCTGCTCGTTGGTCATGCCTTGCGCTACCAGTTCAGCCACGCGGAGTTCGTTCGGTTCCAATAGCGCGCGAGGAGATTGCTCGTCAAGGTCGCGAACTTCCTGCACGCGATCTTCAATCTCAGGATCAACCAGGCTTCGCCCGTTGATAGCATCGCGCAGCAGTGGTACGAGCATACCGGGCAGCAGGTAGTTGCTCTTGCGTACATAGGCATAGTGGGTGAGAATGCCGGAGGCGCGAAATTCGCGGTAATATTCGTCATCATCCTGAATAGAGTAAAAGACGACGGGCATACGCGGGCGCTCACGCCGGATAGCAACGGCGGCTCCTACCCCGCTGATAGCCTTGCGTCCCGCCTGCGCATCCTGTAATTGCACATCCATTAAGATAACATCAATATCGAGTTCTAATGCTCGTGAGATAGCTTCCTGGCCGGTGGATGCTTCACCAAGTACCTGTACGGCACCAGTCGCTTGCAGTCCTTCTCGCAACGCCTTTCGCAATGGCCCGTGATCATCAACTAACAATATGTTTATCATTGGCATAACAATACAAGCCTTCCATTGAGATATAAAGAGTAGATTACAGTTAAGTATATCAGTTTCCTGAGAAAGTATATAGTCTCCGAGGCACAGAAAAGGGGTACGTAAGCGTATTCACCACGGAGCGCGCGTTGAGGATTGGTACGGCATACCCTTTCATTGCTTGTCGGAGCTACCTCTCAACGCGCTTCAGGGGTAATATCATTGAACAGCTAAGCTACTAATGAAGCTACTCAATCTTTTGGGATAGCAGCCGCAAAGGTGTCAGCAATAACGCTGTATCCCTGGTCCATAGGATGAATATCCGGGACGAGAGGAGGAGCAGGACACATCCAGGTATAGGTACAAATGTTTGGATTTGGTACGCCTGACCCTCCAAAGGCATTAAAGACATCGACGATGATGCCAAACCCGCTTACATCAGCAGCAAGGTGCTGGTTGACGGTTTGGGTAAATGGCACAGAATTCGGACAGATATTCTGATACGGATCGTAGTAGTTCATCATAACAATACTACCTGTAACCCGGCCCTTGACCGTCAGTGTTGTTTGCAACGCCGGTAAAATGATATTTTTCAGATTGCTATCAAGCAATGCCAGATCAATATCGAACTTGGGTTCAGTTACCGTGCAGATCAGCGGATTAAAATCTGGCAAGAGGTCGTCTGCGCCAATATCAAGGGTAACGGGGCTCACCTTGCCTGCATGCGCCTGCAAAAAGGCTACCGCAGCAGCGAGTTGGACAAAACCTGCAGGTGCAAAGGGACAGCCACCCGTAATGAAGGTGGTACTGGTTTCCCCAGGACAACCATAATTGGTTACCTTTTGGGTCCCCTCATTCTGTAATATCTGGAAGAGGTCATTGACATAGCCATGTGTGAAGTCTCCATTGGGCTGAATTCCAAAGGCCAGCGAGTCACCCAGCGCCAGGTACTGTTGCTTGGGGCCAAACAGATGGAACGGCGGACCCTGGCCGTTAGAAGCTGCTAATGCCGTCGGTGCAAAAGCAAAGAGCACGAAGAAAGCGATGGTGACTGGCGCAAGCATGCGCCGGAAGATATGCGCATCTTTGAGCATGGGAATCTCTCCTTATCAGGTTCGTGAACATTCTTGCCACCTCCCCCAGAGGCACCGGCAAGTATTATACCTAAATCATTGCAAACTTGAGGAAAGAGTATGCCGCCTCACAAAGTATAGATTCAAAAGAGTATAAAAACAAGAGTTTCATAGAGGCTTTATCTGTTATACTCTTACTACTAAAAGATTTTGTGATTTTCAGGCTACCCTTTCTTCTGAACAGATTGAGAAAAGTCGATGTCACGACCACTGCCTGCACTGGAATACGGGGAAAAAGATACTACGACCTCCGAAGGGGTGTGGAGTAAGCCGTACCGGCGGCTAACGCTGGGACTCACGCTTATTATGTTAGGGCCAGCGTTCGAGACACTCTCTGTCGCGACTATTCTCCCCAAGATCGTTACAAATCTTGGTGGTTTGAGTTTGTATGGCTGGTCATTCAGCGCTTATATGCTGGCTACACTCGTAGGCCTTATTCTGGCTGGTGATGAAGCCGACCAACGCGGCCCTGCTATTCCTTTCATTTTTGGCGTGGCACTGTTTGCAACAGGCCTGGCGCTGGCTGGCACTGCATCCTCGATGATCACATTCGTCATTAGCAGGGGCGTTCAAGGATTTGGCGCTGGTATTATTGCTTCTGTTGTCTATGTCTGTGTTGGACGTGGATATCCAGAGCAGTTGAAGCCTCGCATGGTAGCAGTGCTTTCGAGCGCATGGGTTGTGCCAGGACTGATCGGTCCCGCACTTGCAGGGCTTGTCGCTGATTTTATTGGTTGGCGCTGGGTTTTTCTGGGCCTGGTTCCTGTAGTACCTCTGGCAACTGGCCTGGTGTTCCCCGCCTTGAGAAAACTCACTCCTGCCTGGAAAACTAGATCATTGGACTTGCCTCGTCTCTTAGCCACAGCCGGTCTTGTAGCCGGAGCAGGAATGACCTTGATAGGATTACAGTCACAATCCATTCTTATAGCACTTGTGCTGATTCTTTCAGGTCTGGCCATAGGCATACCATCACTTCGCTTTGTTCTTCCACCTGGTACACTGCAAGTAAAGGCAGGCTTACCCGCTGCTATCGCGACCATTGGGCTGCTCAGCATAGCCTTCTTTGGCGGAGAAGCTTTTCTTCCACTAACGCTTGTTTCAATACGTGGACAAAGTACCATCTTCGCTGGTATAGCCCTCACTGCTGCTACTTTGACCTGGACGACAGGATCATGGGTGCAGGCGCACCTGGCTCCTCGACAGGGACGTCGCATGCTTGTAACGATAGGCCTGCTGGCGGTTGCACTTGGTCTCGCAGGCATCGCAAGTGTACTCATTCCCGGCATACCGGCAATGGTAGCGATAGTGGCATGGGGAGTTGGCGGGCTTGGCATGGGCCTGGCTTACTCAACGCTCAGCCTGGTTGTCCTGGAAACAGCTTCCACTGATCAGATGGGTTCTGCATCGGCATCGATGGAGCTTTCTTCTGTGCTCGGAACTGCGCTTGGTACTGGCCTGGGAGGAGTGATCATCGCGTTTACAGCAGGATCGGGTCGCTCACCGAGCTGGGGAATCAGCGTAATAGATATACTCGTCATTGTTGTAACTGGTCTGGCTATGCTTACTGCCGTTAGATTACCAGGTAAACCACCTCAAGTGGAGACCAAATGATTGAACTGGTAAAGGGCGACGCAAGCGTCCCCACTCCACTCTACACCTCTCCCATCTCTAAAGGCGTCCTTACCCATAACACCTGATTCTTGACCCTACAGGACTGTATAAGCTATAGTTTTGAAATGAAGCCAGAGCACCAGTTATTTAGTAGGTGAGGTCTATGCCAAGAGAACGAACAAGCAGTATCCACTTTGGATTGCTCATCCACAATCACCAGCCGGTCGGCAACTTCCCCTGGGTCTTCCAGCAGGTTTACGAGGAATCCTATCTTCCCTTGATCGAGGCGTTGGAACAGCATCCCAGAGTGCGCCTCTCGCTACACTATACAGGTTCGCTCCTTGATTGGTTCGAAGAAGCTCAACCAGAGTTCCTGAAGCGTGTAGCAGCGCTGGTTCAACGCAATCAGGTGGAGATTGTCAGTGGGGGATACTATGAGCCTATTCTCCCCTCTATTCCAGATAGCGACAAAATTGCGCAGATTCGCCGCCTCACGGATCGTCTCTTTCGCGATTTTGGCATGACGGCGAGCGGGATGTGGATTGCAGAACGAGTCTGGGAACCGGGTTTGCCACGCTTCATACGGGAGGCAGGGATCGAATGGACTATTCTCGACGATGTGCATTTTAAGAACGTAGGTCTGGAAGACAAAGACCTCTACGGATACTATGCGACTGAAGATCTGAGCGGCGTTTTGAAGGTCTACGCCACCAGTAAAAAGATGCGCTACACTATTCCCTGGCGTCCTGCAATGGAAACGATTGAGGCCCTGCGATCACTGGCTACACCAGATGGAAAACGTATCGTAGTGATGGGTGATGATGGTGAGAAATTTGGCAGTTGGCCCGGCACAGGCGCATATTGCTGGGGTTCAGAAGAGAAAAGGGGTTGGGTGGATGAATTTTTCACCTCACTCGAAGAGAATAGTGACTGGTTACATACTATGCCATTAGGAGAGTACGCACGCACCTATCCCGCGCTAGGTCGAATCTACATTCCCACTTCATCGTATATCGAGATGACCGAGTGGGCCTTGCCACCACAGAAATCTTATTTGTTTGGAAAAATCCTGCACCAGTTAGAAGAAGAACATCGTGATAACATCCTCCAATTCATGCGCGGAGGTTTCTGGCGGAACTTTCTGGTGCGCTATCCAGAGGCAAACAACCAGCATAAGAAAATGTTGCGCGTTCATGACGCGGTTTATGCCGTGGGTGCAACAGAAGAAACTGGGGTGGTACAGTTGTGGAAGGCGCAGGCCAATGACACGTACTGGCATGGGTTATTCGGTGGCGTTTACATGAGCCATGTACGATCCGCGATCTATCATCACCTTGTCAAAGCTGAGAATGCTGCTGACCGAATAAGCTTTGGCGATGGACACTGGCAACGCTACGAGTTCACAGATTTTGACAGAGACAGCCAGAATGAATTGATTATCGAAAGCGATCAGCAGAACCTTTATATTGACTCGCAGCGCGGCGGCACACTTTTTGAATGGGACTTGCGGCGCAGCATGCACAATCTACTATCCGTAATGACACGCCACGAGGAAGGATATCACCAGACACTGCGCAACTTTGAACAGGAACGCCGTCGACGGGAGGTCATAGAAGCGCTGAAAAAGGCAGACCGAGCAGCCGGAGGAGAAAGCACACAACCAGCCTCACCTCATACTTTTGTGCAAACAAAAGAACCCAACCTTGATCGATACCTCGTAGTCGACCGCTACCGCCGTTATAGCCTGATCGATCACTTCCTTCCCCCAGGCGCTACTTTGCCAGACTTCGTGCAGGCACACTTCGAGGAAATGGGTAGCTTTGTCGAACAGCCTTACAATACCGAGGTTCAACAGGACGACACGGGCATTTCCGTCATACTATCACGCGATGGTTATGTGCGACGACCAGGCGCATTGGGGCCACTACCTGCACACCTGAGCAAGAATATCTTTATCCCCCTCGGAGAAGAGAATCTCGTGGTTCGCTACGTGATCGAAAACCGAGGGCAAACACGGCTACAAACGCGCTTTGCCAGTGAATGGAACATCAACCTGCTAGGTGGAGGTGGCAACGACCAGGCATACTACTCTATTGAAGGTCATGAATTGGATAATCAGCGCTTTGATAGTACAGGCGAGGTAACACAGGTACGCAATTTCCATATTGGAAATCTCTGGTTAAAGCAGGATATAGGGTTTTCTTTAAGTGAAATAGCAACACTCTGGCGCTTTTCAATTGAGACGGTGACCGGTTCCGAGGCAGGATTTGAGCGCAACCACCAGGGTAGTTGCCTTACATTAATCTGGCCTTTGCTATTGGAAGCGGGTGAGAGTTGGAGTGTTGAGATTTATTGTGAAGGAAAGGAAATGAATAGATGAAGCGAGTGCTGGCTCTCCAATTTTGCTGGGACGATCCACCGGGATACCTGGGTGAAATTATGCAAGAACACGACATTTTCTATGAGGTTGTCGAGGTCGATAAGACCCCTGTTCCTGAACCTACAGAGTTTGATGCCGTAATCGCTATGGGTGGGCCGCAGCACGTTGGCGATGATGAGAAGTATCCATACCTGGTTGAAGTTGAGTCAGCGATTCGCAAAGTAGTTGAAGAGGACATCCCCTACCTTGGAATTTGCCTGGGAGGCCAGTTACTGGCACATACATTGGGTGCGCCCGTCAAACGACATTCTATAACTCCGCTTGGTTTCTATAACGTTCAAATGACAGAAGAGGGAAAAACTGATCCTCTTTTCCACGGCTTACCTGAGAACATACAAGTGTTTCATTGGCACGAAGATACCTTCGACATCCCCAAAGAAGCTGTTCAACTGGCTCGAAACGCGCAAACAGAAAATCAAGCCTTTCGTTATGGGCGCGCTGCATACGGAACACAATATCACATTGAAGTCATCTCAGATATGATTGATGTCTGGTTTCACTTTCCTGAGTACAGGCAGGAAATAGTGAGTGCTCTAGGAGAAGGTGCGGTTGACAACTATGTGAGAGATAGCGCCAGGCTCATCCTTATTTACCGTCAACATTCGCGCATTATGTTCGAGAATTTCTTGAAAATCGCGGGTTTCATTTCCTAAAAGGCTCTTGCGCATCACCCAAGAAGTATTGTGAACCGCTCACCGAGCAGCGTTTCTAAAAACGGAGTGACACCCCAGTATTTTTTAAGATCGAGATATTCCTGAATATATTTGGCCCTGCCCCTTTGTGTTTGCCTGACAGCGCGGATCATCAGGTTCTTATCGGTATGCTCTGGTGATACAAATTCGACTACATCTGTCTTGTAACCCATAATACGCAGTACAAGCGCTCGAAATGTGTCTGTTAGAATATCCGACAGGCGCTGCTTGAGAATGCCATCCTGAAAGATCGGGGTGAAAGGCTTTACCGCGTGCAATTGCTGTTGGAGATGGTGATGACAGCAAGGAGCACACATAATCAGGCGTGATTGAGATACAATACCCTGGTAAATCGCCTCGTCGGTTGCAGTATCACAGGCATGCAACGCCAACACAATATCCGGCGACTCCTGAGGAACGTAATCGATAATGGCTGATTGTTGAAAGCAAGCATTTGAGAAGCCTAACTCTTTGCTTTGTTGATTGTCCTTTTGTATCAACATGCCGTTGGTGTCAATGCCTGTCAGTCGAGCTGGAATACCGCGCACATTGTTCAGGTAGTGATATGCGGCAAAAGACAGATAAGCCGATCCACAGCCGCAGTCGAGAATGTCGACAGGCGTTTCTTCAAACCGCTCAAGCTCTCCTGTATGCTCAAGCAGTTTTAGAAACTCATTGATCTGAGAAAACTTCCCTTGCATGCTGGGTCGAACTCGTCCCTGTTCATCCATGATGCCAGTTGCTTGCAGAAACGAGTCGGGTTTATCCGCCGGTAAGAGCAGTTTCTTCCTCAGATCATGGGCAAGCTGCGGTTCGCGGTTGGTCGCCGTTGCTTTGGCGCGATGAAGGATGGCCTTTCCTTTGTTGGTGATCTGTACCCGCAGATCTTCCGTAGTTGATTGCACAACGATAGAGTTGAAAGACAAAGCCAGCAATTCATCTAGCTTTTGACTGGCCTGGGAACCATGGTAGTTCCTGGTGATATCTTGCTTCTGGTTGAAATAGGAGAATTGCAGGTAACGCTCATTTTTGATCAGCACCGGGCGAACGATTACCTGCCGCCAGGGCATAATGGCTTCTCGAATCTGGCCTTTCATAGTTAATCGTACGAATACCTGCTCGTCCAGCACCAGGCGCTTTACTTGTTCTTTGTATTCCACAGCCATCCAGACTCTTTATTTTACAATCAATACAGGACAGGTAGCTTTCTCAATTAAGGCATGACTGACACTACCCATAATTGCTCCCTGCAGCGCACTGAGGCCGCGTGTGCCCATTACGATAATATCAGCCGAAATTTCATCGGCAACCCGTAACACTCCATTATCGACTCTGTCATCCACCACTACCCGACCTGTAACGGTAACATCAGGCGAGGTGACGAGGCTTTTGATCTCTGCTACGGCACGATCTACAATCTCCCTGGCATGTACAAGTTCCTCGTTGTCCGGCTCATCATATAACGGCTGTACCTCTTGAACAGGCTGCCCTGGCTCGGGTACGGAAGCACCCCGATAAGTAGTGTGGGGTACGCGCAGGTGAACATAGACAACGGTCACTTCTGCCTGATGACGACGGTCCGCCACCTGGGCACTAAAACGCACGGCTCGCTCAGCATTTTCTGAGCCATCGGTTGGAACTAGCACATGATGAATCACCGGCAGAACTCCTTTCTCTCCAGGACGGGTACCCTCGTGGTAACTTCTACATTTGAATTTCCGGCTTCGCACAGGTAGGCCCCATCTGAGAATAGTCTATCTCAACTTGCAGGTCAGCGTCCAGAGTTGTAGATCACAAAATAAGCAAGGCTGATAAAAGCAGGCAAGTTTGTAGTTTTTTACGTTTTTCTCTTTCCTTTTCCTGCATATTTCTGATATACTGGCACACATATATTTCTCATCTGATTCAAATGGTTCAGGCATATGAGCACAAAATGTATGTTATTATTATCATCATATATAAAGCATGTGGATGGTCCCAAAAACGTTTGACCCCAAGGAGCAATCGACATCGATGTCGCAAATTAGATCAGGTCGGCAAAATCATCGTAGAGGCGCTTCTCATGAGTATCCATATGAAAGTGTGAGGTCCTTGCGGTCGTCCCTGCAGGATGGATTTCTCCCAGAAGATCGTTTGCCTTTTCAGATTGCAGGTTATACCCTCCCTTGTGAAAAACACCCACAACGAAACGAAGACTGCTTTCTCATAGAACCGTATAGTGGCTTATTGGCGGTTTTCGATGGGGTGGGAGGTAGTGCTGCTGGAGATATTGCATCACAGGCGGCAAAACGCGCCACATTACATGGTTGGAAAGGCGCACTCGGACAAATCCATAAAGGACGCAATGTGCGACGGTTCCTTGAAGATTGCGATAAGGTCGATTTTTGCACGCTACTTCAACATCTCATTGAACATGCTGACGAAATGATTCGTACCGACGGTGTAAAAGAGGCTGGTACCGATGATCTTGCCACTACCATTGCTATTACAGCACTCTGCCATCATCCTGGGAAAAATGAGTATAGTATGGTCTATGCGCATGTCGGCGATAGTAGAGTATACTTACTGAAAAAAGATGCATCTCTTAAACGTTTGACCATAGATGACGGGCTACTGGGCAAGTTAGTAGAAAACGAGATGGTTGACGAGACTGATGCCCGCCGCATCGATCAGGCGATGCATGCAGAGGATCTCACAGATGCAGAGTTAAGCTACTTTCGACTCCGTGGAGGTATTACTCAAGCATTGGGTGGTCCTTTTCCTCCAGATATTCATATCGGTCAGATACCTATCTCCATTGGTGACCGTATACTACTCTGTACTGACGGAATACATGATAACCTTACCGACCTTGAAATTGAAGAAATTTTGAGAAAAGCGCCTCGTAACGCCGCTGCGCGATTGCTCGTTGAATATGCACTCCTCCGTTCACGCCAGGAACGGCAGGTTACCATACGAGCAAAACCCGATGACATGACTGCGATTGTGATGACACGCCGCTACTAATAAGCATACTATCGCCTTGCCAGACCCTTCGCTGCGCTCAGGGTGACAACCGACGGCAACCGCCTTGTCATGCTGAGCGCAGCGAAGCATCTCTATGCCCCTCGAGCGAGAGCCTTCGCGGAGTTTACCCTGAGTGGAACGAATGGGCTCAGGATGACAACCAGAGGGGACAGAGTGAAAAGCAAGCGAAGCAGGCAGTCCAAAAGTACCAGTCAATTATATGATTTTGCTCGTTTATATAACTCGTATGCTACACTCTTACACGAGTTATATTTTGAAACGAGGAAAGTTCCTGGTTCCATCTAGAGGAGTTTTGCGCTTGAACCAGAAATTCTGGTATGTTATAAGCTTTGTCCTGATCGTCCTGCTTGCTGGGTGCGGAGCAGTGCAAAACAACCATATAACGCAGGTACAGTCAATCACGGCTGATAGCCTGAACGTGGTACAACATCCAACTCCAACTACATCAATTTCGATACCAAGGCAGATAGCGACACCGACAGCAATAACGCATGCATATCAGCCTACTGGCGCTCCACCCACAACCATTCCTGGCTCAGGTATAGGACCTTCCCCCTACGGACATCCGCCAGCAGTAACAGCCGAAGAATATCAACTGACGCAGCAGCTCTTTGCCTTAATCAATCACGATAGGGCAGTGCGTGGGTTGTATCCCTTTACCTGGAATGCTACACTGGCCGGAGGCGCGCGGTTGCACAGTTGGAATATGTTTCATTGTGGATTTAGCCATACCTGTCCTGACGGATTAAATCAATGTGTACGCATTGCCAATGAAGGATTCGCAGGCTTTACGGATTGTGGCGAGAACATCGGGCTGGCAGGGCCGTCCTCGCCTCCATGGAATAATGTATACGCTGTGCAAGAGAGCATGATCAATGAGGGATCAAGTGGCTGGCATTTCATTCATCTTACCAGCACGACGTTGCACCGTATCGGTGTGGGTATTTATGTTGATGCCAATGGCTGGGTCTGGTTCACCGAGGATATGGTGAGTTAACTTTTCTTCCTTTCTCTCAAAAAGGGACCATGAGTTGGGGGAGTAGAAGCGTTCGCCCCTCTCCCCATGCTTCTTCCCATTCACACTGATACTCCGCTGTTTCTTGCTGTGTAGATCCTTCCTGTCCTCTCTCCAGGTTTTCTCCTCCTGTTGGTACCACACAGCGCAATCGAATTCGATACTTCTTCACATCCTTCACTATACATTCGACAGATAATATGTACTTTCCCCATGGCACAGGTGTCACTTTGTAAGTAGCTCCTGTACGACGTAATGCCTGCGCGAGTACAGGACGGACTGTGAGACGATCTACTTCTTCCACTTGAAGTCCTAACAGATAACGCATTAGTAAATAGATGCTTAACGCTCCCCAGCCATATCCCTCGATACCGGCGTTTACGTAGTCAATTTCACCCCATTTGCCCGCGGTGATCGTTCTACGGTACTCGCGTGTCACACCGGGCAACCCACCATCTTCGTCTAGTTCACGACGATCTATACCGCGATATGATGGATCGATAAAGCGATATGCAAGTTCAGCAGCATCCAATGGCATGTGTGCAGCATCAGCAGCTCCTATAAGTGTCATAACGACTGGAGGCCAG
>WNFY01005069.1_pt1 | contig 18306 bp, 18 predicted proteins | sample 5400091 | NCBI WGS metagenome assembly WNFY01 (sample SAMN13153364, study PRJNA577476) | soil metagenome | isolation source: 60 cm soil or saprolite under grassland replicate 1 | place: USA:California | collected 2016-06-15
ATTGGGCACCCACAGCTCAAGTCCCCTGGTCAGTTCAATGCCAAGAGCAATATCCTGGTCACCCCAGATAAGCAGCGTGGGAGCGCTGATGGTTGTAGCGGCTTTGCTCACTCCTCCAACACCTAATGATTTGCGGAAGGTAGCGCGATAGTAGTTGATAGCAGCTCTAAGCGCTCCCGGCTTGCTCATCGCATCTCGATAGTGGGCTAAAACGTCCTGGGGGAAAGCTGATTTCTGTACTGCGCTCGCGTAAAGCATCTTGCCGATCATTGCGGCATGGCCCCGACCCAGAATGAATTCTGGCAGCCAGGGGATCTGGAAGGAAAAGATATACCAGCTTTTGCGTAACTGTTTAGCAGTACGAAGCTCGCGCATAAATGCACGAGGATGAGGCGCATTCAACACAACGAGGCGTTCTGTCATCTGTGGATATCTCTGTGCAAATGTCCATGCCAGCGCGCCTCCCCAGTCGTGGCCTACGATAATCGCCTTCTCCTGCCCCAACCCTTTGATCAGGCCCACAATATCGCGCAGCAATGTCGAGACGCTATACCCGGTACGCGGCTTATCTGTGTCGTTATAGCCACGCAGATCAGGTGCGACTACCGTATAACCATGTTCTGCCAGGAAGGGGATCTGATGGCGCCAGGAGTACCAGAATTCTGGAAAGCCGTGGAGTAGCACTACCAGCGGTCCTGTACCTTGCGTGACATAATGCATACGAATGCTATTGGTGATGATATCTCGATGTTGCCATGTTTCTGTTGTTGTTAGCATAAAGCTGTGCTTCCTCATCCCACAATATAAAGAAGCACACAGGAAAGAAATCTACTTGCCTGTGTGCCTGGTATTTGTCCTTACACGCCCTTAGGATCATTATACACGATCGTACGTTTCACCTGTTCGATCAGGTCCGTTACGGGAATGCCGCGCGGGCAGGCGTCGCTGCAGTTAAAGATGGTGCGGCAGCGCCACACACCATCGCGTTTAGCCAGGATGTTCAGGCGCTCTGCTCCAGCCTGGTCGCGGCTGTCGAAGATGAAGCGGTGGGCGTTGACGATAGCCGCTGGACCAACCCAGTCTGGATTACCCCAGATGGATGGGCAGGAACCTGTGCACGCGCCACACAGAATACACTTGGTGCCTTCATCAAAGATTGCACGCTCTTCTGAACTCTGCAATCGCTCGGTCCCCGGCTCGTTGTCGTAGTTGATCAGGTACGGCTTGACCGACTTGTACTTCTCAAAGAACGGCTCCATGTCGACCACGAGATCTCTGATCACTGCAAAGCCCAGCATTGGCTCAATCGTGACCTTGTTGCCCACGTCGCGCATGAGTACTTTACAGGCCAGGCGGTTGCGCCCGTTGATACGCATGGCATCAGAGCCGCACACGCCGTGTGCGCAGGAACGGCGATAGGTCAAAGTACCATCCATGGTCCACTTGATGGTGTTCAAGGCATCCAGCAAGCGATCAATGGGATCGGCCTCGACACGAAATTCATCCCAATACGGCTTACTATCCCGCTCAGGATCGTAGCGCTTGATACGTATCAGTACGTTCATTACAATCTCCTCTAGTATTTGCGTTCTTTGGGCTTGAATATCGGATCGTCGATAAGGATCACGTCTTTGTAGTCCAGCCGAACGTCATGTGCTTTTTCACCTTTAAATGCAAGTGTGTGCTTGAGCCAGTTGGCATCGTCACGCTTCGGATAGTCAATGCGGAAATGTGCTCCACGGCTCTCCTGGCGTGCCAGCCCTCCGTGTATTGTTGCTTCTGCACAGTCGAGCAGGAAGCCAAGCTCGATCGCCTCGACTATTTCAGTGTTATAGCGCTTGCCTTTATCCTGCAATTGCACATTACTGTAAGCTGCCTGTAAGCCAGCGATGCTATCAAGCGCCTTGCGTAGACCACTCTCTGTGCGTTCAACGAAGACCTTGTCGTCCATCTCGTTCTGCATGGTTGAGCGGATATTGGCTGCCGATTCGCCACCTTTGGAGCTGTACAGATGATCAACCAGTTCACGCGAGTATGCTTCTGGTTCGTCTGGCAATGTAGCGTGATCGTTTTCTGCGATAAATTTTGCCATATGCTTGCCCGCGCGTCGCCCAAATACGATCAGGTCGACCAGTGAGTTGGTACCCAGGCGGTTCGCGCCATGGACCGAGACGCAGGCAACCTCACCAGCGGCGTAGAAGCCGGGCAACGGCGTCCACTGCGCATCAATGACGACACGTGCATCAATATCGGTTGGGACTCCACCCATTGCGTAGTGCGCGGTTGGCTGAATCGGCACTGGCTCGGTGATTGGCTCGACACCCAGGTAGTTACGCGCGAAATCGGTGATATCCGGCAACTTTTCTGCGATCTTTTCCGCTCCCAGGTGACGCACATCCAGATAAACATAATCTTTACCATCGACGCCGTTACCGTCTTTAATTTCCTGTATAATACAGCGCGAAACAATATCGCGTGGCGCGAGGTCTTTCAGGGTCGGCATATAGCGTTCCATAAAGTATTCGCCTTTGCCGTTGAGGAGCTTACCTCCCTCACCACGTGCCGCTTCGCTGAGCAGAACGCCGACTTTGTAGATACCTGTGGGATGGAACTGGTACATCTCCATGTCTTCCAGCGGGATACCCCGGCGATACGCTATCGCCATGCCGTCACCCATGCAGGCAAATGCATTACTGGTCACACGCCAGGCTCGTCCATAACCACCTGTGGCAAAAAGGACGGCCTTGGCATGGAAGGTATGGATCTCGCCTGTGCGAATCTCAAATGCCACCACGCCGCATGCCTGCCCATCATTCATGAGCAGATCGAGCACCAGATATTCACTGAAGAAGCGTACCTGGTTCTTTACGGCATTCTGGTACATGGTCTGCAGGATCATATGTCCGGTACGATCGGCTGCATAGCAGGCGCGCCGTACTGGACCTTCGCCATAATTGCGTGTATGACCACCAAAGCGCCGCTGATCGATACGTCCATCTGGCGTACGGTTGAAAGGCAGTCCGCGATGCTCCAGCTCATACACAGCGTCGATTGCTTCGCGAGCCAAAACCTCGGCGGCAGGCTGGTCCACCAGGTAGTCTCCACCTTTCACGGTATCATACATGTGCCATTTCCAGTGGTCTTCTTCCACGTTTCCCAGGGCTGCTGCTACGCCACCCTGAGCGGCGCCAGTGTGAGAACGCGTCGGGTAGACTTTCGTGAGGACCGCGACGCTGGCATTGGGAAGCTGCATTGCTGCCATCAGGCCAGCCCCTCCAGCGCCTACGATAACAACGTCAAACTTATAGTACATAGCGTAATAACCTCGTTCCTAACTGTGTAAACACGTCGCGCCATGAGCGCCCGCAACGGGTTGGAAGTTGATCAGTGTGATCGTACCCAACATAAAGAACGTTACCAGGAGTACGGCTGCCAACGACAATAGCAAGACGCGAGACCGTGCCGAACTGACGTAGTCATCGATAACGATGCGCAATCCATTCATGCCATGCGTCAGGGCAAGCGTTAATAGGAGCCAGTCGTAGAGACGCCAGAATGGATTGGCGTAGCGGAACGTTACAAACTGATACGTTGTGCATGCAACATCATTGCTTACATGCATAATGATCAGGTGTATGATAACAAGAAATATCAACAGGATCCCGGAGATACGAAAGAAGTACCATGAGGCGGTTTCAAAGCCGCCACTTGATGGGCGCTGACCTAAGCCATTAGAGACACGCAACATAAATATTTTCTCCTCCATAGGGGCGTATCTTACAACACCCGTTTCATCATGCCAGACCTGACGCGCAACCACTGCTAGTGTGTTTTTATGGTAAAGAACCACGCGACAACTGGCGCGAATAGCTTGGGCGCGAGCACGAAGTAGACCGTGGGAATGAATGCGATGATCGTGATTGCCACCACAACCACAAACATGGACCTCTGGTAGCGTACACCCTTGCTCCAGAAATCGATAAGCATGATACGCACACCATTGGTTGCATGCAGGACGATGGCCCCGATCAGCGCCAGGGAGAGCAGGCGCACGATGATGCTGTCAAATAGTAGTATGCCGTCATTGTAAACCTGCGGGCCAAATCCAAGCAACGAAATATCAACGATGTGGATAAACAAAAATAGAAGAATACCTAGCCCTGTGATGCGGTGCAACAGCCAGGACCACATGCCAGATTGACCTTTATACATCTTTTCCTCGCTTCTCGGGCAGGAGATGGGGCAGGAGGCAAGGAGATAGGTGTAGGGACGCCCGGTCTCCCACAAAAATAATACCGCGGCGCTTTCCCTGCGTTGTTTCTTCGGCCTCCTGGCTCTTGCTCTCGCCCATTCTGACATCCTTGTGGGGTGCCGCTACATTGGACTGGCAAAAAAGCTGACTAGCCTGTTTCTATCTGCATTCGGCTAGAAGCTGAATGCAAGATCTCCACCAGACAACGCCCTTTACGCCCAAACACCCCGCCTGCTATATTGGCGTTGTATATATTATTATACTGCACAGTGTGAGGACGCGCAAACCATTACATATTAAAATTGTTGAGTATGTTCTGGCCTGAAAAGCTCCGTATAACACTTTCAAATTCGCCAAAAATAGTGTATAATAGGAAGGTACCAAAAAATCCCCATGCGCATACTGGCGTATGCCTGGGATGGGCAAACGTCATTCAGGGTGGGTTGTGTTTCGCTCCTGCAAAGGCAGACCTTTTACGGTATTTGCAGGAGTGTGAAAGCGCGACCCACCCTTTTTTATAGCATATCTATTTACTGTTCCGCTTACTACATTCGTTGGGTTTCTGTAACCTCCTACGTAGTAATACTTGCTGAGATCAATCGTATTGCTATCGCGGCACTGGAAAAACGAATTGGATGGATGATATCATGTGCCACAAGCGGTCTTGGTAGGGAGGCGTTGTGCATACGCCACGTGGAATACCGAAAAAAACACATCTGGCAGCAGCGGAACAAGATGCAGGCCAGGCAGTAAGACCTGCCGACCGACGAGATACAGATCGGCAATGGAGCCAGAATGTGCAGGAATTTCAAAGTTTTTATCAGGAGAATCTTGGCCTGATTTATCGCTATATTTATAGTAAGGTTGGTAATCGGGAAGAAGCCGAAGACCTGACCTCGCAGATATTCATAAAGGCTGTGCGTAGTGTTGATCTTGAGCGCGGCCCACATAGCATGCAAAAATGGCTATTTCAGGTCGCTCGCACGACGATCGCTGACTACTGGCGATCGTACTATCGCATCTCCATCAGTTCCCTGGAGGAACTGCTCGATGCTGGCTGGGAGGGACCAATTGAAGAAGACGCCGTCGATACCAGTACGACACCTATGGAACGTGTGCAACGGATCTTACAGGCGCTTCCTGAACATTATCGCGAAGTGTTAACCTGCCGCTTCTTGCTCAATCTTTCGATCAAGGAGACGGCCTTGCGTCTGGGATTGACGGAATCGAATGTGAAAGTGTTGCAGTTTCGTGCACTTAAACGTGCCGCAGACGTTGAACCTGTTGTAAAAGGGATTACGGGGACTCCCTGAAGCAAACTGTGATGATACTGGAGAGAAACGACTATGGCAGGCGAAGATCAGGAACGATTTGAAGATTATCTAGAACTCGAACGCTATATCGAGGAGTTGCAGGCTGGCCATGTTGCTCATCCTCCCGCTGATCTAACTCCTGAGCGGGCACGCGTCTATCGTATGGCTGCGCTTTTTCGCTCTGCCTCTCCTGAAGCCGCCGAACCCAGCCCCGAATTTGCTGAGGCACTACACGCGCGTCTGCTGGCTATGGATGAAGAGGCTCAACAGGATCTTCCACAGGGACAGCCCCAGGTAGCCCGTACCGAGCAGCCAGTTGTCGCACAACAAGATAAGCAGGAAATACAGCCATCGCCACAAATCAATCGCTCAGTACCAAAGAGGGCCCGTTTTGTCCCACGACGTTCTCTGCTCGCTGGCGGTGCCGCTGCTGCCGCTTCCCTGCTTGTTGGTGCTGGGATCGGTGCTGCCATGGAGCAGGCAGGAAACAGCAAAGTAGCCAGTACAGCTACACCTACACCTACGTCGTATCCGTCTGGCACACCGATCGTACCCGATACTATCCCTACGAAGTTACATCTGGCTACAACCCTTACGAAACTCGGTAATGGTGCAGTGCCCTTTACGTCAGGTGCAGTGGTTGGTTATGTCATACGCAACAATGGTGATGAAGACTGGGCAGGCGAAAGTGAGGTAATCGCTATGTCTGCGTCCTGTACGCATATGGGCTGCATTGTCCAGTGGCAAGACTCGGATCGTCGTTTCCATTGCCCCTGCCATGGGGGTATGTTTACCGAGGACGGCGAGCCAGATAAAAGTGGTCGTATGAGTTATCTCGCAGCATTACCAAGGTTGGAGACGGTCATAAAGGGTGACGATGTTTATGTCGTCGTGCCTGATGTCAAATCTCTTTAAACGTCCAGACCTGCCGTACGATTGACCTGCCCACTTTCCTCGTGTATACTCTCCCACAAGGAAGCGCGCAAGAGAGAGCCAATCACGTGCTCTTTTTCGATCCGCTCGCTGGATAGCGCATTATGAGACGAAAATTACTGATATTGGCTCTGGGCATTGTGTTCCTTATCATTATGGCCTGGCTGGGAACGATGCTCACCGAGGTTATCCCTCGTAGTCCCAGCGCTCAGGTACAGACCGCGCAGGCGGGTCCTTACAAAATCACTATACAGGTTGATCCCAATCCTCCATCGACCACTAAACCCACCACACTTGCTGTACAGGTTGTGCACAGCGACTCACAGCAACTTGTCACCAACGCACATGTCACGGTAGAAAGTAGTATGGAGACAATGGACATGGGCACCGATAGTGCCGATGCCCATATCCAGAATAATGGTACTTATAGCGTTCCTGTGCAATTCTCGATGAGCGGTTCCTGGCAGGTACGCGTACTCATCTCCGTTTCCGGTTCCAAAGCCGAGAGCGCCGTATTCGAAGTGACGGCTCAATAAGAGCTGTACTTTGAATAAAAAATGGGATGCTAGGGCTGGTCTGAGCGCACAACTTCAATGGTACAGTTAGTGATCAGTGCCCCAATTGCTCCGACGGCTGCCAGCCAGGGAGCAAGCAATGTACCTACGACGCCGACTGTCAGCGGGAATTCAACGACTGTATGTCCTTCATGATTACGAATGCTGATGCGACGTACGTTCCCCTGGTGAATAAGATCCTTCACCTTATCTGCCAGGTCAGAGCCTTTGACGGGTATTTCCTCCCGGTATTCCGGTCCTTGATTTGGATCTGCGTTTGGATTGTACTGAGCCACGAGTTGCATCCTTTCTTCTCTAGCCGAAAACAGCAATATTGTGTCCAAAACATCCTGGAGTCATGCTCAACGTTCTGAAACGAGAGCATTTTGAGCAACTCCTGCTGTCAGTGTGTCTTTTTCTGAGCGATTTGTCAAGTCGGCTGTTGTGGTTCCCTTGCAGAGAACCTTGCTCTTTTGGACCGCATACTGTATGCTGTTGTTCGCAGAAGCACATCGTGATGAAATAGGGAGCTGAAGAGAGCGAAATGTATGCAAAGGATGAGCCTGTTGCATCCTGTATCTTTCTTGTCGAATCTAAACAGGCCCCTTCCGTGAGAGGAGAAGATACCATATGCCAGATAATATGCAAGGGAACAATAGCGAAGCGAGACTCCTGACCGATGAACGCTTTTTACGTAAGATTGCATACATGTATTATGAAGATGGTTATTCTCAGGAAGTCATCGCAGAAATGGAGTTTTGCTCCAGACAAACAATAAGCAAAGCTTTGCAGAAAGCAAAAGACCGGGGCATTGTTCGCATTTCTATTGTCCCTGATTTACGAACTGGCTATCTCCGCAATCTCTCCCGGGAAGTACGCATACAACTTGGCTTGGAGGATTTAGTTCTGGTATCGGGCCGCAACATGAACATGCTTGCCGCCGATGAACTGCTCGATGATGTTGTGACTGAGATCACGAGCGCTGCTGCTGAGTATGTTGATCAAATGCTCACCGATGCGGATATCCTGGCTGTTTCCGGTGGGCGGACATTTATGCGCAACCTCGTACGTTATTTGAAGCCGACCAGGCTTCTCCCACACATGCAGGTTGTTGCGACCATCGGATTCGTTGAAGCTCGCACGAGCTTTGGAGATGCTAATTTGATTGCGTATGATCTAGCCGAGGCATATGGGGCCAATCACCTGTGGTTTCCATGTCCTGCGTTTCTTCCCAATAACGAGCAAGTGCAGTATATTCGTCAACTTCCTATCATCAAAGATGCATATGGGATGATGCAGCGGGCGAGCGTAACGGTGATGGGCCTATGGACTCCACACACCAACAAGAGCATGATCGCGCGAGGAATTCTTTCACAGGAGCAACTCGAAGTAATAGGCACATACCGACCGATCGTAGACATCAACCATTGGGTATTTGATGCATCTGGAAGGTGTATTAACGAGTTACTAGAGCCGTTTCCATACGCTCTCTCAGGGCTAGAGATACCTCGATTAAAAGATAAAATCCAGCAAAGCAACGCCAAAGTGATTCTTGTAACGGGAGGTAGCCCCTCCTATGTTCCAGCTATTCGTGCAGTACTCAAGGCTGGCCTCGCGAATATTCTGATTACCGATCACATCACTGCGCAACTCCTGCTGGTCGACAATTAACCAGATCAACTATGTTCTGCTACAACAGCTTTGTTCCCTGCACACACCAGAACGTCCAGGTGCCGTAGAAATCTGCTTGCACCATCTCGATGAGCATGCGTTGGTGCAGTTCCTGTACTTCCTTCTGCGTACAGACGCCAGCGTTGGACAACAATGGCAGGATATTTTTAGAACTGATCTCTGCGTTCATTCTGAGATCGCTGTAGGCATCGCTTCCATAGAAAAAGTGAATGGGGTAGGAGGAGTATGTGATCGTGTGAAACCCCGCCTGTCTGAGCAGGTTGGGCAGGACCGCCGACATGCCAAAATTCGTCCCATCAGGCGAGAAGCCATACCCCACCTTCCTCATGAACTGTGCGGTGTGCCTCCCCAGTTGTTCAAAAGCGGGACTCGTCGTGCGTCCAATATCATCACATTCGATGAGTCGAAGCACTCCGCCTGGCCGGAGCAGGCGAAGGCATTCTGCCAGGACGGTGGCCCATTTCTCCCTGAACAGCACTGCAACGAGCAAGCGGGCGTTGATCAGATCAAAGGAGGCATCTGCAAAGTCGAGCGGCTCAGTGATGTTCATAACCCCAAAGCTTACATTCTTTAGCCCCTGTGACCGTGCACGAGCATTGGCATAGTCGATCATCGTTCGGCTGATATCAATACCCGCAACCTGCATATCGGGATACGCGTAGGCCATATCCAATGCCCAGCCGCCAGGACCGCAAGCAAGGTCAAGCACAAAATGGTACAAAGAAGGATCACTGATCCCAACACATGGGCCGCCCATCTGACGTGTGAGAACGCGATCCAGGTTGGTGAGGCGAGCCATTTCCTCAGCGCTCTCAGAGTCAAACACATAGGTGTTATTTCCAGGCGGAGTATTAGCTTCGCACATATCTTGCTCCTTTGTCTTCCATTCAATATTCACTACACACCTTTCTTTCTTATACCTTTTTTTATTCTATCACGCAAGTTGCTTTTCTACAACTTATTGCATGTTTCATTTTAATTGCGTCAGCTCTGCATCAGCACCTTTTTCCTGGCCATCTTATTCCCGAAATTTTCTCACCTTTGCTGATAGAGCTGATTGCTCGACAGACTCGTTTTACATTTTCAAAGGTGTCCGTCTGATCTATGTTTTCAGAAGAAATCCACGTTGCAAGTGCAACCTCTTTTGTGCATAAATTATGAGGCCTGGAAGAGTTTACCTCTACCACATAAACGAAATCGATATGCATGTGTGCTTCATGTTCCAGTTCTGAGGTAATGTTCTCATATAAAATACAGAATGGAGAAGGAAGTTGCGCAGTCGCCAACGTCCCAACTTCAGGCGTTCCAAGCAGGTCGATTATGCGACCTTGAAGACCAGTCTCTTCTAAAAGTTCACGCAGAACTCCCTTATGAGGCTCCTCTCCCTTATTAAGATGACCTCCAGGTGGTAACCACTTCCCAAACTTTTTGTGCAAGATCAACAAAAAACTATCCCTGTTCCTATCGTAAACGTAGCCGGTAGCAACATAATGGTTGTGCACTACCTCGACACTGGCTCCTTCCTGATAATTTGTCTGAGCCTTTCACAGAGGTCATTAATATGAAATGGCTTTAAAAGAACACCATCACATGCCAGGTGGTCATGATTACTTTTATCTACGGTAAGCAGGATGGTTGGTGGGACAGGTACAGGAGCATTCCAATCAGCGTGGAGGCACGTTAAAAAGCTGGTCCCATCCATCACAGGCATGAACAGATCAAGGAGAATAGCTACAGGGCACTGTCCTGCATGCACAGCGTTCTTCATCCACTCTAGCGCCTCCTGCCCATTTGTAGTGCAAACTGGTTGATACCCTTGAAGGTGAAGCATCCAAGAAAGCATATCTAGTATGGATGGTTGATCATCGATTACGAGAACTACAGGACGTTCTGCGCTTTTCTCTTCTTCAAAAGTCTGTATCAACTGCATAACCATCTTGCTCATGCCACCTTCTCTTTTTGATCTACAAGGGCTACGGCATCCGCCGATGAGTGGAAGGCGCGTCCTCCTTTCCGCTCGATCATCAGGTGCATTCTCTGGAGGCGATCTGCTTCTTCGTAACGCCTCCATATGGGCGCATGTGCAGACCAGGGTACAGTGCCGATCCGGCTCGGGACCTTCGCAAGGACCGTGCGTGGAATGAAACGCACGAACTGCCCACGTGCATCGGCATAGAGTGGCCCTAGAATAAATCCCTTGCAGCCTGCGCGCATTCCTTCATCCACAATTCGTTCATACTCATAATCGGGAATGTGCGGCAACACCGGTCGCACTGCGATGAAGACAGGAATATTGATATGTGTGAGATTCGCAACGGTTAGTATCCGCTCAGAAGGGGAAGGTGTATGAGGCTCCACAATAGATGCAGAATCCCAGCAGCTAAGAGAGACCAATGCACTTAACGAGGTTCCCGCCCCTTCCATATAGCAACGAATATCGCTGAGCGCGTCGAGAGTAGAACCTTCGAGTAAGGCTTTCGTGCTAAAGTTGACGTGCTTACGCATTGTTGCTAGCTGTTTCAGCATGGCTATGCCGCGCTCGGGTCGGGCAAAGGGATCACCATCATAGCCAAATTGAATCGTTTCGAATGGAGTTCCACTGGCGAACAATTGGAAACGAGAGAGGATGTCCTCCGCGCTGACGCGTGAAAGTCCTACTTCCCCTCCTCTAGTATAGCAATAGCGGCATCCAAAGGGACAAGGCTCACCAACAGGGACGAGGACACGATTCTTTTCCGCGGTAAACAGGATTCGTCTCTCCATACAGACTCCCTTATTCATTCCAAACATTGAACTATTGAATAAACCTCCAGGAGCCTTTACTGCTACTATCGGTTGGCTGCTACCATGAAGCCCTCATCCAACATGCTCTAAGTTAATTATAGTGAAACAAAAGTTAATTGCAAGACATTTTTATAAAGTTTGTTAAAAATGTAGCATTTGTCAGATAAATGCGAGATCTCGATGAGATGTTAGAAATTCGAAAATATTCTGACATCTGTACGATAATGATAATATCGCGACGACCTGAATGAATAATGCTTTTTTTATACCGAGCGCCCTCTTGCAGCATAGAAAATAACATATGCCCCTGTTGACCCGTAGAGGCACGCCTTGCGTGTGCCGGGGCCGTGGACAGAGGGCATAGTAGACACCACCTGGCGCACGCACCCGGCACACGCAAGGCGTGCCTCTACGGGTCAACAGGGGCGGCGCGATTTATAAGCCCGAGGTGCTCCCCTGGCCGATGCACGGGCTTATAAATCGCGCCCCTACATGGACAATTGACCTGATCATGCTGGTCGTCGGCGCTTGCTCAATGCAAAAAATGAACCGCACCCGTGCTATTAGGGGCCCTGGAAGCGTACCGATCTGTCCTACCGTATGCTATACTTTTAGAAAACTAGTGAGGACTTTTGTGGCAGAATACCATGTGTGGGAAGAAAGTCGTTCAGAGCATGAAATGGGAATGAACTATGCCTGTGGATGAGATGTTTGATATCCTTCCTCAGGATGCAGCCTGGGGATCTTATCTTGTGAACCGCAGTTCCATTTCCTTGTCAAAATGTAGACTATAGTCTGAAGACGCATATACATAAAACCGCTACAATGCTTAAAATAGCTGGTATTGTAGCGGGGTCGCATGGAAACACCGTCCTGGACAAATAAAGTGTTCGGAGAACAGCTCCGGCGTGTCAGGAAAGCAGCGCTGATGACACAGGAAGAGCTGGCTTTTCGAGCGGAGCTGGATCGTACCTACATCAGTCTCCTCGAACGAGGAATTAAGAGTCCTACTCTCACGACGTTCTTTCGACTCTGTCGTGTTCTTGATCAGAAGCCAGATGTCTTTATTGCTCAGATCTACGAGCAAATGACGAGATTTGAGCAAGAGCAGTCACAAACCACCCCTACTGTAGAGAGTTGATGGAGAAAGTCTTCAATGGCAATTAAGAAAAGTGAGCTCTATAGTTCACTGTGGAAAAGCTGCGACGAGCTACGTGGAGGGATGGACGCTTCGCAGTACAAGGATTATGTCCTCGTCCTTCTCTTCGTCAAATACGTTTCTGACAAATACGCTGGTCAGCCCAATGCGCCGATCGAAGTCCCCGAGGGCGGTAGCTTTGCCGACATGGTTGCCCTCAAGGGTAATAAAGAGATCGGCGACAAGATCAACAAGATTATTGCGAAGCTCGCCGAGGCCAACGACCTCAAAGGCGTGATTGATGTGGCCGACTTCAATGATGCCGACAAGCTGGGCAAGGGCAAGGAGATGCAGGATCGCCTCTCTAACCTGGTCGCGATCTTTGCTACCCCCGCCCTTAATTTCCGCAAGAACCGCGCAGAAGGCGATGATCTTCTTGGAGATGCCTACGAATATCTGATGCGTCACTTCGCCACCGAATCGGGCAAAAGTAAGGGGCAGTTCTACACCCCATCCGAAGTCTCACGCATTATGGCCAAAGTCATCGGCATCAACAAAGCCAGGAGCCAGAGCCAGACACTCTATGATCCAACCTGCGGCTCTGGCTCACTGCTACTGAAGGCTGCCGACGAGTCAGAGACCGGTGTGACTATCTACGGACAGGAAATGGACAACGCTACCGCCGCATTGGCACATATGAACATGATCCTGCACAACAATCCTTCCGCCGACATCCAGCAGGACAATTCGCTCTCCAGCCCATATTTTAAGCTAGACAACGGCAACCTCAAGACATTCGACTTCGTAGTAGCCAATCCGCCCTTCTCCAATAAGGCGTGGAGCAATGGCTTTGACCCTGCCCACGATCTCTATCAACGTTTTGTCGATGGTGTGCCACCCCAGAAAAATGGTGACTACGCTTTTCTTCTCCATATCATTCGCTCACTCAAAAGCAACGGTAAAGGCGCCATAATTTTGCCGCACGGCGTCCTCTTCCGTGGCAATTCCGAGGCCGACATCCGCACAAACATCATCCGCAAAGGGTACATCAAGGGCATCATCGGTCTGCCCCCCAACCTGTTCTACGGCACCGGCATCCCCGCCTGTATCATCGTCATCGATAAGGAAAACGCCGCGAACCGCAGCGGTCTCTTCATGATCGACGCCAGCAAGGGCTTTGTGAAGGATGGCAACAAGAACCGTTTGCGCCACCAGGACATTCACAAGATCGTGGATGTTTTCAACAAGCAGATCGAATTACCAAATTATTCGCGCATGGTGAGTGTCGCCGAAATCGCGACCAACGATTACAACCTCAACATTCCGCGCTACATTGACAACTCAGAAGCCGAAGACCTGCACGACATTGAGGCGCATCTGCTGGGCGGCATCCCTAACCATGACATCGATGTACTCAATGTCTACTGGCAGATTTTTCCCACACTCAAGCAGCAACTCTTTGAAGCGGGATCGCGCACAGGCTACAGCCAGCTCAGAGTGGATATTGTACAGATAAAGCCGACGATCTTTACACACCCCGAGTTTGTAGCGTATACCCAGGCGGTGACGGCGCTCTTTGAGCAGTGGCAAACGACCAACACGCCCATCCTCAAGAGCCTCGGCGTAGACAGTCACCCCAGGCAACTGATCGAAACTCTCTCTGAGGATATACTGCGAGTATTTAGTGAAGCCAGGCTGATCGATAAATATGATGTATACCAGCACCTGATGAGCTACTGGACTGATACGATGCAGGATGACGTGTACATGATTGCGTTGGATGGCTGGAAGGCCAACAGCGATCTCATCCCGCAGCAGCCTGTCATTAACCGCTACTTCGCTGCCGATCAGCAGGCCATTGAGCAGCTAGCAACTGCCAATGAAGCTATCGCACTGAAGATGGAAGAGATAAACGAAGAGCATGGTGGCGAAGGAGGGTTGCTCGAAGAGGCGAAAAACGAGAAGGGCAAGATCACCAGAGCCAGTATAAATGCACGTCTGAAAGACATTCTCACCGATTCGGATGCAACAGACGAACGAATAATGCTGAATAACTATCTCTATCTCATTGAACAGGAGACGGAAACTAGAAAGAAGGTCAAAGATGCGCAAAAAGCGCTCGATGCTAAAGTAGTCGCCAGATACAAGCTGCTGAGCGAGGACGAAGTGAAGACGCTGGTAGTGGAAGATAAATGGCTAACTACCCTTGCATCTGACGTGCAGACCGAACTGAACCGCATCTCCCAGGCCCTGACCGGACGTATCAAAGAGCTTGCGGAGCGCTATGCTACGCCGCTGCCCAAACTCTCCGAAGAAGTTGAGGCCTTGAGCGACAAGGTGGACGCACATCTGAAGATCATGGGATTTGTATGGTAATAACAACAAAAAATGTAAATCACAAACCAGGATATAAACAAACCAGGATAGGGGAGATACCTGAGGTTTGGGAAGTTTCGACGGTCGGAGCAGAGTTCGAAGTTCAGTTAGGTAAGATGCTCGATGCAGAAAAGAACACAGGTTTGCCCAAACCCTACATTGGGAATAAAGCAGTTCAGTGGAATCGCATTGACATTAGTGATTTGCAGACGATAGCTATGTCGCGCTCTGATTTGGAGCGTTTTCGCTTATGTCATGGTGATTTACTTGTTTGTGAAGGCGGTGAAATCGGACGAGCGGCAATTTGGGAGGCTCCGATCGAAGAGTGCTACTATCAAAAGGCTCTTCATCGGCTACGCCCATTACGCGGCTTCAATCCACGCCTGATGCTTGCACTTTTACAGTATTGGACTGATCACGGAAAGCTGGCTGACTATGTATCGCAGACAAGCATTGCTCACCTGACACGGGAAAAATTTATTGAGGTTCCTATACCTGTTCCAGCACCTAATGAGCAACACGCCATCGCTACCGTCCTGAGCGATGTAGATGCCCTGATCGCGTCACTAGACCGACTCATCACCAAGAAGCGCGATATCAAGCAAGCCACGATGCAACAGCTTCTCACGGGGAAAATGCGGTTGCCTGGGTTTAGCGCTGAATGGAAGGTGAAGAAACTTGAGGAGATTGCCGAAATTGGCATGGGAAGAACTCCGAGTCGTAGAAACCAGACCTATTGGGGACGTGGATACAAGTGGTTATCAATCGCCGATTTGAAATCCAAGCACGTATTTGAAACTAAAGAGGAAATCACTGCACTTGTGGTCTCAGACATGACTGTAATTCCGAAAGGCACACTTGTGATGAGTTTCAAGTTGACAATAGGCAAGCTCGCATTTGCTGGCTGCGATATGTATTCGAACGAAGCTATTTGCAGTTTCACAAAACTACGAGCTGATGCGGGATATCTGTACTATATACTCGGACAAACAGATTTTTCTCTCTATGGCAAACAAGCAGTCAAAGGTTATACATTAAATACGGACTCACTCAGCTCCGTAGAGATTCTCTATCCTGAGATCCCCGAACAACAAGCCATCGCCGCCATTCTCTCAGACATGGATGCTGAAATCGTAGCGTTAGAACAAAAGCGCGACAAGACTCGCGCCTTGAAGCAAGGCATGATGCAGGAACTGCTCACTGGAAAAACGAGGTTGATATGAGCACCGTCGGTCAGAAAGAACGAGCTACTCAGAACCGCGTCATCAAGTTATTGAAAAAACTGGGATACACATACCTGGGCAACTGGGAAGAGCGCCTGGACAACAGCAATATCGAAGAGGCTTATCTGCGCCCTTTCCTGAAGCGGCAGGGATACAGTGACACACTCATCAATAAATCCCTGTACGAGCTTAATAAAGTGGCTGGCGATCAGACCAGGAGCCTCTACGACATCAACAAGGCGGTCTATAGTCTGTTGCGCTACGGTGTCCCGGTCAAGCCTGATGTGGGTGAAAACACTCAGACCGTCTGGCTGATCAACTGGAAGGAGCTGCTCAATAATGACTTCGCGATCGCCGAAGAGGTCACCGTGAAGGGCGAACATACCAAACGGCCCGATGTGGTGCTGTATGTGAACGGCATTGCGCTCGGCGTACTGGAATTGAAGCGCTCGATCGTCTCGGTGAGCGAGGGCATTCGCCAGAATCTGGACAACCAGAAGAAGATTTTCATCCAGCCCTTCTTCACGACCATGCAGTTGATCATGGCAGGGAACGATACCGAGGGGCTGCGCTATGGGGTCATCGAAACCTCTGAGAAGTATTATCTGACCTGGAAAGAAGAGAGCGCCATCGAGAACCTGCTGGACCGACACCTGACACAGCTCTGCGAAAAGCAGCGTTTGCTAGAGATCATCCACAATTTTGTGGTTTTCGATGCCGGAGTGAAGAAGCTCTGCCGTCCCAACCAATACTTTGGTGTACGCGCAGCGCAGGAGCGGGTGCGTCGGCGCGAGGGCGGCATTATCTGGCACACTCAGGGCAGCGGCAAGAGCTTGACCATGGTCTGGCTTGCCAGGTGGATCTGGGAGCATGTGCAGGATGCTCGTGTCCTGATCATCACCGACCGCACCGAGTTGGACGAGCAGATCGAGCAGGTATTCAAAGGCGTCAACGAAAACATCTACCGTACGAAAAGCGGGCAAGATCTCATTACCCAACTCAACGCCACCATACCCTGGCTGATCTGCTCACTCATCCACAAGTTTGCTGGCAAGGAAGAGAGCGACGTTGCAGGTTTTATTGAAGAAGTGAAACGCAGTATGCCGCCTGACTTCAAGGCCAGAGGCGACTGCTACGTCTTTGTCGATGAGTGTCACCGCACACAGTCGGGCGAGCTACACGACGCAATGAAGCAGATCCTGCCCAACGCAATGTTTATCGGCTTCACAGGCACGCCACTGTTGAAAGTCAACAAGCAAAAAAGCATCGAGGTCTTTGGCACGTATATACACACTTATAAATTTGACGAGGCGGTGAAGGATAAGATAGTATTGGATCTGCGTTACGAGGCCCGCGACATCGACCAGAATATTACATCACAGAAGAGGATCGACCAGTGGTTCGATGCGAAAACCAGAGGATTGAATGATATTGCCTTGGCCCAACTCAAGAAGAAGTGGGGCACGATGCAAAAAGTGCTCAGTTCACAATCGCGGCTAGAGATGATCGTGGACGATATCCTGATGGACATGGCGATCAAAGACCGCCTGCAAAGCGGTCGGGGCAATGCTATGTTGGTTTCGAGCAGCATCTATCAGGCCTGTAAATTCTACGAGCTGTTCACCTCGCAGGGGTTTGACAGGTGCGCCATCGTGACCTCTTACAAGCCGTCGCCTTCTGATATCAAGGGCGAAGAAACTGGTGAAGGATTGACTGAGAAGCTCAAGCAATACGGCATTTACAATAAAATGCTGGGCGGTAAAGATCCCGAAACGTTTGAGAAAGAGGTCAAGCAGAAGTTCGTCGAAGAGCCGGGACAGATGAAGCTCCTGATCGTCGTAGACAAGCTCTTGACCGGCTTCGATGCACCGTCGGCCACCTATCTCTACATTGACAAGCAGATGCGGGATCACGGGCTGTTTCAGGCCATCTGTCGGGTGAATCGTCTGGATGGGGATGACAAAGAATACGGCTACGTCATCGACTACCAGGATCTCTTTAAGTCCCTTGAGCGGTCAATACACGACTACACATCGGAAGC
>WNFY01002642.1_pt1 | contig 18290 bp, 13 predicted proteins | sample 5400091 | NCBI WGS metagenome assembly WNFY01 (sample SAMN13153364, study PRJNA577476) | soil metagenome | isolation source: 60 cm soil or saprolite under grassland replicate 1 | place: USA:California | collected 2016-06-15
GCATTGCCGACGTGCTCGTTCACATCGAGCCGGCACAACCGTAGCCGCCGGCGCTGACCGCGGCTGCCGGGGTCAGCGACCCCGGCTACAGCCGGTGTACAAGGGTAACAAGCGCATCCGCCAAAACTTTTCGTGCGCGGGCAATCCTTTGAGCGAACTGAACCAGGCGTGGGACGCGATGCGGATGCGCAAAAAAGTACGTCGCTAACTTCAGCATCTGTGTTTGCTGTCGTTCGATGTCGAAAAGGACATCTGTTGGAGCCGGGAAAAGTTCCTTTGGTGTGTCGCTGACTACTCGAAGCGAAAGCAGCGGAACCCCGTGAACAGTGCACGCGCGCGCAATGAATTCCGTTTCCATGTCCACTGCCACGGCTCCCGATGTGAGTGCAAGTTTGTTCCGATCCTCACCGGAATTGATCAATGCAGGTACGGTTAGGAGATCAGCAATATGAATGGGCAAGCTCGAAAGCGATGAGCGGTTTTCAGCCGACCAAAGCGTTGAAAAATTTTTCGCAATCAACAGATCGCCAACTTGCAGTCGATCGTTGAGCGCCCCTGCAAACCCGGCGCTGATCAAATAGTCGAAATGCTGGTCATGTTCGCCACGGCGAATCCGTCCTGTGGCGGACAGAAATTTTGCCATGCGCTGTCGGCAAACGTTTTTTCCAACGCCGGTATGAAGAACTTCAACGGCGCGATCATCGATTTTACCGCGAATTGTCCGGATGCCGTCGCGATCAGCACGAGATTTGTCGCGCAGACGGCGCAAGAATTCCGCGCTCTCTGCTGGCAAAGCGAACGTGATGGCAATCATCAGATGTCGGCAAGATTCTTACAGAAGGCAACGGAGAAAACTAAGGCTGTGATCGATTTGGTATCACTTCGTTATCTTCGCTTCCTTTTGTTAGACGCTCCTGAGCAAAACGATCAATCTGATTTCGCCGATTGTTCGACGATTTGCACAACGAAACTCTTCTTCTCGCTTGTAGTCGGGCTCGGTGATCCCGACGCTTGCGAGGCTGTAGACGGGGTCGCCGACGCCGGCAGCGCTTCCCCGACCATCGACGAAATCGCTGCCCGAAATTCCGGCTCGCGATTTGATGGAACATCGACAAGAACACTAAGCCCGCCCTGGTCCGGAAGACCTTTTGTAGCGGAAGCGCCGAATCGCGATGCGATCGCGACTACTTCATCAGCAACTGCGTCCAGTTTCCCAGTTGCCGCAGGAACCGTAATTTCACTAACACCCAGCGGCGCAGGCGTGAACGTCGCCGCTGCGTGCTCCAAAGAATTCGCGATCTGGTCTCGCATTTGTCGTTCAAGCAATGCACGATTCGGGTTCTTCGTTTCGTGCCTGGCGATTAACCAGAGGCCGATGCCGACGTTGACAGCCATGAGAACGATGAACGCCGCGCCTACCCGAAGCGCCATCTTACGGCCTTGCTCCGTCACATCGGGTCGTGGTGGCAACAGAACTTCACGAGAATTGCCGCGCATTCCCGCGTGAATCTGCCGCGCTACAGCGAGCTCGCGTTGCAATTGCTTGTCCGAAATCAATCGCTGCTCCAGCGCGGCGCGCTCCGCTGCCGGCAACCTGCCCTCGAGATAATCAAAAAGCTTGTCGGGATTCATTGATGGCGCCAGGGAAAGCGTGCCGCCGGAGATGCTCACGTGCAACGTCGATTACAAAAGATGGTGCCAATTCATTTATTCTCGGCAGCCGCAGCCAGTCTGCGTTCCGTTTTATTCAATGTGACGCTGGTCCCTTTCTCCGTCGCGCGCACAGGCATACTGCGCCGACTTACTTCGCTGGCGACCGTGTTACTAAGTGTTACTGCGCTGGCAATCGGGAATTCAGCTGCGCAGTCGGACTCTCATAAGACGGTCGTCGATCTCACTGCGCGAGCTCTGCAACCGGAGATAGAGAGGTTTTCTTCCGACTGGTTAACAATTGCGCAAGCGACAGAGCAGCTAGCGTCGCCGGCCACACCGAAAAAAGAGCCCGACATTCATTACGTTCCAACCCCCCAGGAGCTTGTGGACGTCATGCTCGATATGGCAAAGGTTGGGAAGGACGACATCGTTTATGATCTCGGATCGGGCGATGGAAGGCTGGTTATTACTGCCGCGAAAAAATATGGCGCCAGCGGCATCGGCATCGACATAGATCCCAAACGCATCAGTGAGGCGGTAGAAAATGCCAAAAAGGCCGGTGTCGGAGATAGAGTCCATTTTCTCGAGCAGGACCTTTTCAAGAGCGATTTTCATGATGCCACTGTCGTCACGCTTTATCTTCTGAACGAGTTAAACATGCGTCTGCGACCACGGATTTTTGCGCAACTAAAACCAGGCGCGCGTGTCGTATCACACGCATTCATGATGGGTGATTGGGAGTCCGACGTACAGAAAACGATTGAGATAGGAGGCCAGAGCTACGACGCCTATTATTGGGTCGTCCCCGCTAACATGAGCGGACGCTGGAAGGTGACCGCCAACAAAGGCGAGGATCTTCCGCACACTGTGACAGTAGAGCAAAAATTTCAGAAGATCACCGTTCGTGCAGGCGATAGCGGCGGAGTGCTTGGCGAGGGGAAAGTCGACGGCGTCACATTCACATTAGCGATGAACAAAGACGCGAATGGTAACCCCAAACTGTTTCGCGGAAAGATTGATGACAATACGATCGAGGCGGCGGATACCGCCAGCGGAGAGCTTCGTTGGAGGGCCACACGGGAATCGGGCAGCGAAAAACCGGTTGGTCAAAGCGGTTCAGGTTGAGACATCGATTGACGATGAGATTGATCAGCGCTGCCCCGAATTCGTCTCACGGCAGGCCATTTGCTCTTTGCTCTCTGAGAGGGCGGTAATACAATCGCTCTGGTGGCCGAAAACGATCTGAAAGAGGTGCGCCACGGGCGGATTTGGCATCGTGTGTTGATCGGCCTCGCTGTGTGCGCGGGGCTCCTGATCATTTTTCATCGTCCCATTTTGTTGGCGATCGGCCGGCAGATCGCACTGCGGTACGCCGCCGGACAAAATTTAAGGATCGATTTTCGCCTGGAAGGCAATCCTTTCAGTCAGCTGACTGTACGAAATCTTCGCGCCTTACCGACTGGGGCATCCGCGATCGAATCGATCGATATTGATTCCTTGTATGTCGATTACAGTTTACTCGGACTCGCACGACATGGGCTGTCTCATTTTTTGCAGGATGTCGAACTGCGTTCTGCGCAGGTTGTCTTAAATCCAGCGAGAGCGCAGTCGCCCAAACCACGTCCGAAACAAAACCCGAAATTGCCTTCGCTGTTTCCCGAGCGAATTCGACTGGCAGACGCCACGCTGGTTATCAGAGATAAGCCTAACGATTTCGTCATTGAACACGTTGACCTTGATTTGAACCCGCGCATTCCGGGCGAAGTACGGATCCAAAAACTGCAGCTTCCATCCGGTGACGGTTGGTCCGGAATTTCCGGACAAGCTTCTTACGCGAACAAGAATCTTGTTCTGCGTGATCTGATTCTGAGCGACGAGGAACAGATCCGTCTTTTGAGCGTTGATGCATCGCGCATCGACGACAAAACGCTAGGACTCAAACTCGATTGCGCGATTGGCGGCGGTCAATTATCCGCGGCGGCTGCGTTAACCGAAACGGAGTCTTCATTGAACGCGAAAATAAACGTGGCTGCGCAAAAAATTGCAGCGGAATCTTTGAACAAATTTTTATTTTTGCCGGAAGATTCTCTTTCCGGCGAAATCGAGCGCCTTGCTCTCGACGCGGAGGGCACGCTCGATGCGCCGCGTACATGGATCGGAACATTGTCATTGCAAATCAGTGGCGTGCACCGGCCCGCCTTCGCCGAGGCTACGGCGGGCAGGCCGGAAATCGATTTCGATAGCGGCGTTGTTGAAGTTTCCGCAGAACAGGGTGGCCTGACTTTGCGGTCAGCGGACATCGTCCAGGACAAGAACGAGTTTCATCTTCACGGGACAATGGAGTTGCCTTCTACAGTCCAAGATTTCGGCCGTACTCCTGCGAGTTTGGAAATTTCGGGGACGGCGCCTGATCTCCAGCGACTAACGACCGGACGACCGGTGCAACTTACCGGCTCGGCTCAATTCACCGGCAAGATCGACATTGTTAATGCAAAAATAGACGCGACTCTTGGGGTGACTGGAAACTCGCTCGGATTTCCGGATGGAACGATTGAAAAGCTGAACGCTACGCTGCGCGCGTCCAAGGTGATTGCGATCTCAAAGACACAGCCGTGGTCAGCAACCGCGGGTACGGCGGAAAGGCCGTGGTTTGCGGATCTTCGCACTGCAATGGAGTTTGAGTTGGCCAATATCCATTATCGAGATTACGTCATGGATTCTGCGCAAGGATCGCTGAGTGGACTCGATGATGTCCTCGGGTTGGATCGTCTGGAGCTGCGACGAAATCAAAATGACGTCGCGCTCCGCGGCCGATACCGGCTCCCAGCAGAAGTCGGCAAGGCTGCGTCACAGCCAGCCCAACTGGATTTCGCTTTAAATGCTCCTGAAGCGTCTGATTTTTGGACTGCTGATTCCCCTAACAAATTGAGCGGTCCATTGGAAATGACAGGACAGATAAAATGGGAGCACGAGGTGGCGAATGGCCAGGTGTCGATTTCCGGGTCAAATCTCAAGATGCGAGACTTGGTTTTCCGGCAACTGAGCACTCAGTGTTCGATTTCCAACAACATGGTCTATCTAAACGATTGCAGCGCGATCTTGAATGATACCGACTTCTTTAACGCCACCGGGACGCTGAATCTGCGACGGCCGTACCGTTACGATGGCAAAATTTCCGCCCGTGTGGCCAATCTATCGACGCTCCAGCCGTTGCTTAGCGCTTCCGGCAACCAGAATCAGTTGGCAGGCTCGTTTGCGTTAGATTGGGAAGGCAACGGCAACGCACAGACCATCAAGAATTCAGGCAACCTGAAGCTGGTCCTCGAGAAAGGACGCTATGGCAATTTGCAATCGCTTCGCGCGAACATCGATGCGGCGTACTCGCCCGAAGGTTTCGATATTCCGATCATATTTTTCGCCACCGGTAACATGGATTTTCAGGCAGTAGCCCGGGCAAAAGGCGAGACGCTGGAGATAAACAAGATTCAACTCGATCAGGGTCAGGCGAGGTTCGCCTCCGGTTATGTTTCGTTTCCGCTGGTGTGGAAAAACCTTGGGACGAACGCTGCGGCCATTCCGTCGTCTGGCAAAGTGTTCGCCACAATTCAGTCGGAGAATCTGGATCTTAAAAAATTATTCAGCGACCTCGGGACCAAACCAATGACATCCGGCACTCTGAACGCGAGGCTCGACGCGCAGGGAACAATCGGAGATTTGAATGCGCGTCTCGATGTGCAAATGCGTGATTTACGCAGTGAGCAATTGCCGAAAATGGAGCCGGCAACATTTGATCTTAGCGCGGAGGCCGTGCACGATCGCCTGACAATTTTGGGGAAACTCCAGCAGGCGCGAATTCAGCCTCTGGAGCTAAGCGCGAATATGCCTTTTGATATACCGAAGATTGCGCGTGCCGGGAGATTGCCAGACGAGACACCGGTCACTGCAAAAGCGCGTCTCCCGCGTAGTTCCGTGAATTTTGTTCGACAACTTGTTCCGGAACTCGAGCAACTGGATGGCGAACTTGGGCTCGATGTCGATGTAAGCGGGACGATCGGTAAACCGGTCTTTAGCGGGGCAGGAGACGTGACGGTGAACGTTGCTCGGTTTACGAATGTGACTCTTCCGGCGCTAAGGAATTTTAGTGCGCGCTTAAGCTTCGCACAGAACGCACTTAGCCTGGACCGATTTGGAGGCGATCTGGCCGGCGGACCTTTCACAATGAATGGCCGCGTCACTTTTCCAAAGCTGACTGAACCGACTCTGGATTTACAATTGAAAGCCAACAGCGTGTTGCTTGCGCGAAACGACACGCTCACCGCACGCGCGGATATCGATCTCAAGGTGACCGGCCCATTCGCAGCCGCAACGGTTAGCGGCAATGTTGCAATGACAAACAGTCACATTTTAAAGAACATCGACCTTATTCCTATCGGTCTGCCGGGCAGACCCGCGCCCGAACCACCATCGGAGCGCCCCGAATTTTCCATCCCGACCCCGCCGTTGCGCGACTGGAAATTCGACGTAGCAATCAAAACAAAAGATCCTGTGCTCATTCGCGGAAATCTGGCCACAGGCGAAGCGACCAGCGACCTAAAGCTAACCGGAACAGGACTGCATCCAGGACTACAGGGGTTAGTGCGGATGGAAAACGTGGAGGCGACTCTGCCCTTCAGCCGGTTGGAGGTTTCACGCGGCTCACTCATTTTTGATCCAAGCGATTCGATGAATCCGCTAATCGACCTCCAGGGCACGTCGGTTCTCCGCGATTATACGGTGCGCGTTTATGTTTACGGGACTGTGCTTTCGCCGGAAGCCATTTTCACCAGCGAACCGCCGTTGCCGCAGGAAGAAATTATTTCCTTGATCGCTACCGGCGCTACAAGACAAGAACTCTCGGGCAGTAATGTTCTAGCTGGGCGAGCCGCCATGTTGCTGGTGCAGCAGCTTTACCGGAAGATCGTCAAAAAAGGCGAGCCTACGCAGAGCAATGCATTTTATAATCGAGTCGATTTAGACTTGGGTACTGTTGATCCACGCACCGGCCAGCAGCAGGCGACGGCGCGATTCAAGATTAATGATCGGGTCGTTCTCACCGGTGATGTTGGGGTGCGAGGCGATTTTCGTGGGAAGTTAAAATATCTGATTCGTTTTCGTTAACATCGTTAACATGCGGCACGGGGTCCTTTTCTGTCTTGGAAGTGTGGCCCTCGCATTTGAAGTCGCAGCGCAGAGCGCGGTCGATGTTGCACGACCCGAAGAGCGACAGCAAGCGCGCCAGGCAGTTGTAAAAGAACAGGAAAAGCGGGCGAAGCGGACAAGTATCATTGAATTTCGCGGCCAGCAGGCTTTCGATGACAAGGAATTACGTTCGGCCCTGAAAGAGCAGATTACCACGATCCAGGACTTTGGATTAAGCCCTGCACGAGCGGACGATCTCGCCTTCTTCCTGGAAGTTTTCTATCGAAAACACGGATACGCGAAGGTGAACGTGCACTATGTGATCGAATCAGATAACCGATTGCGTCTCGATATTACGGAAGGTCCGCGGTTCATGCTGCGAAGCGTAGTGTTCGAGGGAAATGCGAAAGAACCAACGGATAAGCTCTTTGACTACATGGTAGGGCCGACCCGGGAGCGATATTCAAAGTTGGAGAAGAGATTGCCCTTTGTTGCCGCAGACATGGAGGAGGGAGGTGGATTAGTGCATCGCTTTTATGTCGCGGAAGGGTTTTTAGATGCTGTAGTCGATCCGCCGCGTTACGACTTTCACGAGGAAGGCAATCAGGTTGACGTCGTCGTTCCGATTCACGAAGGCCGGCAATATTTCTTTGGCCACATCTCATTTACCGGGCGGACCGTTTACGATGCGGAGACCTTGCGTGGACAAATTGTCGATCTCTTGCAGCGGCCTTACACCGACGCGCGTGTAGAAGATATCCCGCGGCGCTTGCAGGCCTATTTCAAGGCACGCGGTTATTACGACGTTAAGGTCGTAGCCAATGGCGCGCCGGAGGAGGCGGTCGACGGCCGAGTACCGGTGCAAATCGCGATCTCGGCTGGACCAGTTTATCATTTCGATGGTGTTACCGTCACTGGGCTTGAGCGGTTGCATCCCGGCTTTGTTACCAAACGATTCACCAGATTGAATGGAAAGACGTACAGCCCGGATCTTCTCGATGAGCGATTTCGCACACTCATGAAGACCGGACTCTTTAATTTGCTGCAAATCAAGCCGGTCCCTGTGGATGGACATCTGTTGCGACTCGACATCTCGGCCGAGGAAGCCAAGAGCAAGGAATTTGGTTTTTGGATCGGTTACGGCACTTATGAAGGCGCACTTGCTGGGGTCCAGGTTGGCGATCGCGATCTGTTCGGCTATGGGCGTCCGCTTACGGCATCGATCGAGGTTTCACAGCGCAGCTACAAAGGTGAAATTCTCTACGAGGACCCGTTTTTCTTGGACACAGATTTTTTCTTCAGAGCGCGTGTGACTGCTTTTACTTTTGATTTTGATGGCTATTCAAAGTTCGAATTGGGCGGACGAGTCGAACTCACTCGGAAGATTACGAAATATGAGGAGGCAGGTCTGGTTCTCTCTGTCCGTCACGTGAAAATCACCGACTCTGAGATCAAACCGGAATTTCTACTCGGGTCGACGACGAATTATTTCGTCAACACAATCGGACTTACCAACACTCTGGATTTTCGTGAAAGCCCGCTGGTGTCACCCCGAGGATTTCTCATTGGTAACACGGTGGATCTGGCTTCTGACGCATTTGGCAGCGATATCGAATTTATCCGAGGCACGACGCGCGTTGGGTACTATCTTCCGTTTGGACCCAAGGCGCTCACTCCAGGTGTTGTGGAAGACCAATCTGCCGGAACTCCTTTCCAGCGGTGGTTTCATCAATCCTCGATCGCGTTCGGCGCGCGCGCCGGCATTATTCATTCGCTCACAAGCAGCGGCTCCGAGGAAGCGACCGCGATTCCCATCGACGAACGTTTTTTCAACGGCGGCGCAACAACTGTTCGGAGTTTCGGCGAACGCGATCTTGGTCCGCACGATAATCACGGTCATCCGGTCGGCGGAGAATTCTTCACTGTGTTTAATGTCGAATACACCTTTCCAATTCTTGGCGAATTGCAGGGCGCTATCTTCGGTGATGCCGGCAACCTTTTGCCGACGTCAGAAGATATTGGTCTAAACGATATGCGCTATGCCATAGGCGCGGGCTTGCGCTACAAGCTCCCGGTCGGTCCGATCCGTCTCGATTACGGCGTCAATCCTGATCCGCACCCCGACGAAGACTTCGGCGCGTTTCATTTCAGTTTCGGCTTCGCTTTTTAGTTGTAGCCGCTTCCCTGTGGGAAGCGTGGCGCCGATATGTTAATGATGTCCAGGCCGCACCGCCCATAGGGCGGCTACAAAGACCATGAAGGATCGACAATTGCTTGGTGATACTTCACCCGAAGAATTCCGCAAACAGCTGCACGAATTGGCAGACTGGATTGCAGATTTTCGGCAGAACATAGAATCGCTGAGAGTTGCGCCTAACGACAAGCCAGGCGCGATTTTAGCTGCGCTTCCCGGCGAGCCGCCAGAAGAAGGCGAGCTCTTCGAGAAAATTCTCGGCGACATCGATCGGGACATCGTTCCCGGCATGGTGCACTGGAGTCATCCTATGTTTCTTGGTTATTTTGGCTGGACGACGACCGCTCCTGCAATTCTCGGCGAAATCATCACTGCGCCGCTCAATGTGAACGCGATGACCTGGCGCACCTGTCCAGCTGCGACCGAACTGGAGACGTTGGTAGTCGATTGGATCCGGCAATGGATGCATTTGCCGCAGGAGTTTGGTGGTGTCGTGTATGACACTGCATCCGTGGGCGTCATGCACGCGCTGGCTGTAGCGCGCGAAGAGGCTGCGCCATCGGTTCGGAAGCACGGATTGGTGGGTGCCGGCGCGCCAGTGTTTCGCATTTACGCTTCTGAGCAAGCCCATAGCTCGGCAGAAAAAGCGGCGATTGCGCTCGGCCTGGGTGAAGAAAATGTGCAACGCGTTCCGACGGATGCGGCTTTCTGCATGGAGCCGGGTGCGCTGCGCGAAATGGTTACGCGCGACATTCGGAAAAAATTCAAACCATTGGCGGTCATCGCGACAGTCGGTACAACTTCAACCGCGAGTGTTGATCCCGTTCCCGCGATAGCAAGCATTTGCCGCGAAAATAACATGTGGCTTCACATCGATGGCGCTTACGGGGCGGGCTTCGCCATTCTGCCAGAGAACAAGTCGCTGACTAACGGCTGGAGTGAAGCGGATTCCATCGTCGTGAACCCGCACAAAAGTCTTTTTGTCCCCCTCGATTTCAGCGTGCTTTTCGTGCGTGACCTTGAAAGGCTGCGCCGCGTATTCACGCTTGTGCCGGAATATTTGCGCGGCGACACGGTCGAGGCGCAGAAGAATTACATGGACTACGGCATCCAGCTCGGCCGTCGGTTTCGCGCGCTGAAGGCGTGGGTGATTTTCCGGAGCTTTGGCCGCGAAGGAATGGCTACACGTCTTCGCGAATTTGTTCGGCTGGCCAACCTTTTCGCCGATTGGATCAAGAGCGACAGTCGCTTCGAGCTGGTCGCGCCGGTCAGCATGAGTGTGGTTTGTTTTCGGTTTGTGGCCGGCGACGAAAGCAAGATCGACAAGTTAAACAGCCAAATCGTGGAAACAATCAATGCAAGCGGTCGCGCTTATCTAACGCAAACGAAATTAGGCGACCGAACGGTAATGCGAATTGGTCTGGGTAATGTGCTCACGACAAAAGAACACCTGCGGAAGGCCTGGGAAATGATCCGGGAAACGGCAAAGACCTGAATCGTGAGAAGTGATTAGTGAGAAGTGAATCACCTCCTATCTCACGTCTCACATCTCACTTCGTCAGCGTCGCTCGCATTTGCGGCTGAGGACAGCCGCCGCTACAATTTTCTCCGTTATGATGAAGTTACTGCGCAAACACCGGGACTGGCTGATGATCGTGATCGCGATTCTGGCGATCCCGTTCATCTTCTATTTCGTGCAACGGCCGGATTACGGCGCGATGCGCTCGGATAAATTTGCTCGCATTTATGATCGGAATGTTTCGATGTTGGAGGCGCAGCAAACGGTGCGTTTGCTCACTCTGGCGCAGGCCCTCGGCATGTCCGATTTTGTGCAGACACTCACGGCCGGGGCCGGTCAGAACCCGAACCAAACCGCCGTCCAATTCATTGTCAACCTGCTGGTCCTGCGGCACGAAGCCGCTCGGCTCGGCATTCGTCCGGGTTACGCTGAGATCGCCGAGGTCGTACGGACGTTGCCGGCGTTTCAGGGCGATTCCGGTTTCGACATGAAAAAGTTCACTGATTTTGCGCAGAATGCGCTGGCACCGATGGGTCTCGCTGAGGAGCACGTCGAGCAACTCGTCCGCGACCAGCTGTCGTTGAACCAAATCAAACAGCTTTTAGCCGCGGGCGTTACAGTTCCCAAAGGCGAGCTCGATGAAAATTTTCAGCGCGGTCACGACACGTTATTTGTGAGCATTATTCGATTTCAGTCCGCTGATTTGAGTAAGGACATCCAAGTTAGCGATGAGGATGTGCAGAAGCATTATGACGCCCATAAGGCCGAGCTTAAGACTGATGAAAAACGTAAGGTCGAGTTTGTCAGCCTCGCGCTCACCGATGAGGAAAAGAAATTAACCGGAAAAGAGCGTATCGAGGCGTTGCAAAAGCTTTCCGACCGCGCGACTGATTTTACGCAGGCGCTATTAGAGAAAGGGGCAGATTTCAAACAGGCGGCTGAGAAACTTAAGTTGCCGGTACATGAGACCGGCGAATTTACCAAAGCAGAGCCTGATCCACAGTTGAAAGTCGATGCGCAACTTGGCGCCGCGGCTTTCAAGCTTTCAGCGCAGGAGCCGAACAGCGATCCGGTTCAGGTAGCGGATGGCTTTTATATTTTGCATCTTGCAGGGATTACTGAATCGCGTCCGCTGACGCTCGAAGAAGCGAAGCCGAAAATCGTAGAGACGATCAAGAAATCGAAGGCACGCGAGCTGATGTCGACGAAAGCAGCAGAGGTCGTACAACAATTGCGCGAAGCGAAGCAGTCCGGGCAACCACTTGAAGCGGCGATTCAAAAATCTGGCGCGAAAGCCGAGAAAGTCCTCCCATTTTCACTGATCGAAGAGGAGAAACCAAAAGCACAAGACGAAGAACCGAAGAAGGACGAACCGGCTGATCTTCCCGCTATCAAACAGGCGGTGGCGTTCCTGAATCCGGGCGAGACCAGTGATTTTTTTCCAGCTGGTGAAAATGGATTTATTGCCATTCTGGAAAAGCGGGAGCCATTAGCCGACGCGAACGCTGCCGAGAAGAAGGCAGCCTTCGAGAAAAGGCTTCTCGATAACAAGCGGCGCGTTGTTTTGCTGGAATGGCTGCGTGACCGCGGGCAAGCCGCTGGCCTGCAATTTACCAAAGGCTAATAGTGTAGTTGCCGCCGTGTCGGTGGCGGGCCGACGATATTGATGGAACAAACGCCCGACGAAATCTTTGACGACGCCAACGGGGACCTGGCAGTCGGCGATCTCGACAGTGCTGTGGAAAAGTACAGGCGCTGCGTGCAGATAGCGCCGGATTTTTTCGATGGCTGGCACGCGCTTGGCATGGCACTGATGAAACTCGGGCGTTTTAATGAAGCGATCGAAGCGGGCAAAAATGCGGTCGAGCTTCGGCCTAATGATCAGATTGGCTGGACAAGTCTCTCGCTGTTTTACAATCGTGCCGGCAACATTAAGGAAGCCGAAGCAGCAGGGGCGAAGGCGAAGATTCTGGGCTGGGGAGGAAAGATTGGGTAGGAGTAAATCGTCGATCTTCGATTATTGAGAGATCCCTCGACTCCGCTCGGGATGACAAGAGTGCGAGTAATTAGGTAGGGACGGCTCGCCGAGCCGTCCGTTTCGGCGCTCCCGGCGGTAGCGCCCTACCAAATATTCACCCGCTTATCTGCCGGTCGCATCATGGGGCAGTTGTCTGGCAAATTAAACGCCTTAGCGAATTCCGGCATGTTCGATATTGGGCCGTTGCAACGGTAATGAGTCGGCGAATGCGGATCAGTGTTAAGGCGCAGCCGCAGATCGTCTTCCCGCTGATTTGCGTGCCACACTTGGGCCCAACCCAGGAAGAAACGCTGCTCAGGCGTAAATCCGTCAATTTTTTGTTCGCGCGCCTGCGGATTTTCATCGAGCGCTTTTTGCAGCGCGGCATAGGCCAGCTTCACACCACCGACGTCCGCGATATTTTCGCCAAGGGTTAGTTCGCCATTGATATGCGTACCCGGGACGGGCTCATATTCGGAATATTGTTGAACGACGGCCTGTGAACGCTCCTTAAATTTCGCAGCCGATTCGGGCGACCACCAATCGCGCAAATTTCCTGCTGCATCGAATTGCCGACCCTGATCGTCGAAGCCGTGCGTCATTTCGTGACCGATGACCGCGCCCATGCCGCCATAATTAACAGCGTCATCGGTTTTAGGATGGAAGAAGGGTGGTTGTAAGATTCCCGCTGGGAAAACAATCTCGTTCATGTGCGAGTTGTAGTAAGCATTCACTGTCGGCGGAGTCATTCCCCATTCGGTGCGATCGACGGGTTTCCCGATTTTTTTCAGTTCGCGATTAACCTCGAAATTTGCCGCGCGCATGGCATTCGAAACGTACGGTCCTCTGTCGATCTTAAGCAGGGAGTAATCGCGCCACTTGTCGGGGTAACCGATCTTGACGTTCATGGCAGCGAGTTTTTTAAGAGCTTCCTGTTTGGTCGGCTCATCCATCCAGTCGAGCGTTTTAATCCGGTCCGCCAGCGCAGCCTTGAGATTGGTAATCATTTCCAGTGCGCGAGCTTTTGCCTCGGGTGGGAAATATTCGGCCACATAAAGCTTACCGAGCGCTTCGCCCAAGGCTCCGTCGGTAGAGGCCACGACGCGTTTCCAGCGCGGTTTGATTTCCTTTGTGCCGCGCAGAACGCCCTGATTGAAATTAAAGTCTTCGTTTACAAAATCATTTGATAATTCTGTTGCAGCATCATCGACCAAATGCCATCGCAGATACGTTTTCCAGTCGGCGATGGATGTCTTGGTTAAAGCTGCATTTGCCCCTTTGAAGAAATCGGGCTGACCAACGTTAACATCCCCGGGCTCGGTGAGATTGATTGCCTTGAAATACTCTGACCAATTCCAATCCGGTGTGAGCTTTTGCAGATCGGCCGGTGACATTTTGTTGTAGTTCTTCTGCGGATCGCGCAGCTCAACGCGCGTGCGCGACGCCTTGGCCAGAGCCGTTTCGAACGCCATGATCTTCTTTGCGTCTTCCGCAGCCTTGCCCGGCGTCTCGCCCAGCAGCGTCAGCATTTTTGTAACGTGCTCGATGTATGCGTTGCGTTTCTTTTTTGAGTCCTCATCGGTCTTGATGTAATAATCGCGATCCGGCAGACCCAGGCCGCCCTGTACCGCCTGAGCAATTTCCCGTGTGCTGTCCTTTGCGTCCTGGCCCGAGCCAAACTGGAAGAACGCGTCGACACCGATTGAATGGAGATGCGCGATGGCCTTAAGAAGATCGGAACGGTCCTTGATGGCGTCGATGCGCTTTAGCTCGTCGTCGAGCGGATTGATTCGCGCGGACTCGATTGTTTTTTCGTCCATGCCGCTGGCGTAGTAGTCGCCTACTTTTTGAACTTCGGGAGCGGTTGTTGCGTCGGCGTGAGTATTTGCAGCCTTTTCGGCGATCTTGCGGAGCGCCTCACTATTTTTTTCTTCCAACTCAGTAAAGCTGCCCCAGCGCGCATATTCGGGTGGCACAGGATTGTGTTCTAACCAGCCGCCATTGGCGTAAAGGTAAAAATCATCCTGCGGCTTGACCGAAGTATCCATGTTCTTCGGATCCAGCGGCGGGGGATTCTGGTTGACTGGCGAGGCGCTTTGAGCCGGCTGGGTCGGCGACTCGATCTGAGCCTGCAAACTGAGCGCGCTCAAGAGCGCGACGATAAAGAAGAACGATTTCATGATTTTTGAAAGAGGACGAATAGTCCGGTTATTTAATGCGAGTTAGACGCCTAAAGCGCAGTTCCGTTGAACGGCGCTCGCAGCGAAGACAAAAAATCGGGTACCTGAGTTTTCGTTCGCGTGTCATCCTGAACGAACTGAAGGGCCTCGTGCTTGGTTTTGGACTACACCAGCTAAACCGGGTGATTCACGATCGCGGGCGAGGTCCCTCGCTTCGCTCGGGATGACACGCCCTGCTGCTAGTGGCAACTTGAATGCGCCATGTTTGTGGATCGGATCAAAGTTTTTGCCCAAGCTGGGAAGGGCGGACGCGGTTGCGTGAGTTTTCGGCGGGAAAAATTTGTGCCAAAAGGCGGACCGGATGGTGGGGACGGTGGGCGTGGCGGCGACGTGGTTCTACGTGCGGAGCGGCATGTGGATAATTTAGCTAATCTTTTTTATGAGCCGATCATCAAAGCGAAAAACGGCACCCACGGCAAAGGGAAGAAAATGGCCGGACGCGCAGCCGCGAATAAGATCGTAAAGCTGCCTGTAGGGACGATGGTCTATCTCGCAAGTGGCGATGGGACAGATGAGTCGCACCGATCGCAGCCTCTTGTCGACCTTGTGCGCGACGGGGAGGAATTCGTGCTTTGTCGCGGAGGAGAAGGAGGAAAGGGCAACGTGCATTTCAAGAGCTCGCGTAATCGTGCGCCGCGGCAATACACCGACGGCGAAGAGGGCGAGCAAGGATATTTTCTACTGGAGCTGCGGACGATCGCGGACGCCGGGTTGGTCGGTTACCCGAATGCAGGTAAATCGACATTGTTGCGGAAACTTTCAGCTGCACGGCCGAAGGTTGCGGCATATCCGTTCACGACTTTGCATCCGGTTGTCGGCGTGATGGAGCTGCCCGGTTATCGTCATGCCACGATCGCAGACATTCCCGGCTTGATCGAGGGAGCGCATCGGGGAATTGGCCTGGGTCACGAATTTTTGCGCCACATCACACGCTGTCCCATTTTAATATTTGTGATTGACGTTGCCGGAAGCGAAGGACGCAGTCCGGTGGAGGATTTACAGAATCTTCGGAAGGAAATCGATCTGTACGATCCGATGCTTTCATCGCGCTCGTGGTTAGTCGTCGCGAACAAGATGGATTTGCCGAATGCGAACGAGAATCTCGAGACGCTGCGAGAGAAATTTCCCAAGATCAACATCGTTCCGATCTCGGCAGCGAATGGGGAGGGGAGCGATACGTTAAAGAGGGCGTTGGCAGAAAGAATGACGGGCGACCAGGATGTCTCCTCCCCAATTAAGGGTGGACAAGCCGAGAATCTCTAGCGAGACTGCCGCGGTTTATGGGCAGGCGGGTCGTAGCGAGCTATTGCTCCAGCTTTCTGAAGCCGGAGATGTTGCATATTTACCGGCAGGTGAAAGCGCTGCGCGGCGTCGATACCTTTGTCGTCACGAAGGAGGTCCAGAATGCAGAGCGATTTCCGTTTGCCGATATAGAAGTTATTCCAAAGCGGCGCACAAACCTGCTCGTGCACGGCTGGCTGAAATTCGTGGAGCGACGACCGCCCATTGTCTATCGAGGCGAGTATCAAACGCTTGATTCGTTGTTGGAACGGCATGGCGCCGACCTGATGCATATCTACTTTGGACATACGGGCGTGCACCTTCTCCCTTTCATCGAACAATGGGACAAACCGTGCGTTGTATCTTTTCATGGCGCGGATGTCGCGCACAAAAAAGATATCAAAGATTACCCGACAAAGTTACGCCGTCTTTTCGATGCAGTTCCACTCGTATTTGCACGCTCCCAATCGCTGGTTGACCGGCTGATTCAGTTGGGCTGTCCACCAGAGAAACTGCGCATCAATCGCACTGGTATCCCACTCAAGGAATTTCCATTCGTGGATAGACGACCACCGCGCGAGGGGAAATGGAAAGTGGTCCAAGCGTGTCGATTGATTCCGAAGAAAGGTGTTGCGACGAGCTTGCGGGCCTTCGCCGTTTTTAAGAAGGACAATCCTAAAGCGGAGTTTTACATCGCTGGAAAGGGACCTCTCCAACCGGAACTGGAGATGCTTGCCGACGGATTAGGAATTCTTAGAGACGTGCATTTCGTTGGATTTCTGTCGCAACGGAAACTGCTTGAGCTTTATGCGAGCTCGCATCTGTTTTTGCATCCGAGCGAAATATCCGCGAATCAAGACCAGGAAGGCCGGGCCTGTTAATGCAAATGGGAGCCCGTGCACACGCCACTGTGGTCGAACGATTCGAGCAGGACACTCAAATCGACCAGTTAGAATCGTTCTACGAAGAAGCGATTAGCCTCAATGGTGCCTCCGTGCCGGTGAAATCGAAGCCCGTGGCGCAGCTTGCTCCGCGGTTTGCCGAGGGATTGCCCGCGAAATAACGGTTCAGCCGAAGAAAATTTGTTTGTCATTCGGGTAAAACGCGCTTTGGTATGCGCGTCGAGTGGTAGCGGGGGTTAACCTTCCGCCATAGCACTTGCTAAGGCGGTAGACCTCGGCAGGCCGGCATCACCCCGATGTCGGTTAGGAGTACTTATAAAATGCGCAATCGTTGTTTACTGATGTCGATCCTGGCGTTGACCTCCAGCGCAATGCTTGCCACTTCGACTTTTGCTGCCGAAGTGGGCGCGACCGAGCACGAGGGCGTCTCGTTAAAACCGCAGATGCTTGTCCAGTTCGGCGGCTTCGGAATCACAAACTCGATGCTGGTCACTTGGATCGTCGCCGCCGGGATCATCATTTTTTCACAAATCGCGACCCGGCGGGTTAAGGCCATCCCCAGTGGGATTCAAAATTTTTGGGAGTGGTTAGTTGAGGGTTTGCACAATTTTTTGGAAAACATCATCGGCCGTGTGTTAGTGACCAAAGGATTTTGGTTTTATGCGACGGTTTTCATTTTTATTCTGTTCGTGAACTGGTTTGGGCTGATTCCAGGAATCGGAACTGTTGGTTGGGGCCATTACGACGCGACAGGAAATTTTCACGTCGATCGGCCGTTGCTGCGCGGTGGCAACGCGGATCTGAACATGACGACCGCGATGTCGGCCATATTCTTCGTGATGTGGTTCGTCTGGGCGATTCAGGCCAACGGCGTCGGAGGATTCTTGAAAGAATTGTTTGGCCCAAAAGGTGAGACCACCGGAATCGTGAAGATCCTCATGATCGTCATTTTTTTCGCCGTCGGCTGGCTCGAAGTGATTTCGATTCTATTTCGACCGATTGCGCTCAGTTTTCGACTGTTTGGAAATATTTATGCCGGCGAAAGCATTCTCGAAGCGATGTCCACGATGATTCCGTGGCTATCACCAATTCTGCCCATTCCGTTCTATTTTCTCGAAGTGCTTGTGGGATTTGTGCAGGCGCTCGTTTTCATGCTGCTCACTGCGGTTTTCACAATGTTGATTGCGGAACATCAGGAGGGACCCGAGCACGCGCACTGATTTTTCGACGATCTCGTGACGAGATCGCAAAACCAACTAAGAAAAATATGATACTACCAATACTAGCAGAACTGAGCGGAAGCATT
>WNFY01005532.1_pt1 | contig 18263 bp, 17 predicted proteins | sample 5400091 | NCBI WGS metagenome assembly WNFY01 (sample SAMN13153364, study PRJNA577476) | soil metagenome | isolation source: 60 cm soil or saprolite under grassland replicate 1 | place: USA:California | collected 2016-06-15
AAAAGGTGTTGATCGACGCGTTCGTCGGTGCTGGTGGCCGGTAGCGGTCCTGACGGTGGGACCAGCTGATGCTGCAATGGTGCGGTCGTGGAGGCGGCGCTGCTGCCCGTCGACCACGGCAAAGCCGCCCCTGAGGGTCAGCCTGCGGGGTGAGGTTGCTGATGGTGGCGTTGCCTATGCGCGTGGTCTGCCGGGTGCCGCCCCGCCCCGGGAGATCCGCATCCATGAACTGACCTGCGGTTCGTGCGCATCAATAGCAGAGCGGAGGCCACGCGTCTGAGCAACAGCGGGCTTGAGGCATTGGACGCCGGCCGTAGCTTCGTCACCACCGCATACCGGTCGAGGATGGCCGCGTCGATGCCTTCGGCCGCGGTCGTCACGGACGCAATCGCACGTGAGCCGGCGCAAGGCTGGTCACGCTGTCCACCCCCAGCAATTGCAGCGTGCGGATGAGCTCGTTGGTGAGGATGTCGACCGCCCGCCGCACTCCGCGCTCCCCACCGGCCATCAGCCCATACAGGTAGGCCCGGCCGACCAGGCAGGCCTTGGCGCCCAGCGCGACCGCGGCGGCGACGTCGGCTCCGCTTCGCACACCGCCGTCGAGCAGCACCTCGGCACGATCGCCCACCGCGTCGACCACCGCTGGGAGGACCTCCAGCGGTGTCACCGCACGGTCGAGCTGGCGTCCGCCGTGGTTGGACACCACCACGGCGTCCGCACCATGGTCCACGACCATGCGTGCGTCGTCGACGTGCTGGACGCCCTTGACGATCAACGGCCCAGACCATGTCTCCCGCAGCCACGACAGGTCCCGTGAGGTCAGGCTGGGATCGAACATCTTGTCGATCAGCTCGGCGACCGTGCCCTCCCAGAACGTCAGTGAGGCAAACGACAGAGGCTCGGTGGTGAGCAGGTTGACCCACCACCAAGGGTGCAGGGCGGCGTCCAAGACGGTCCGCAGGGTCAGCGAGGGGGGAATGGTCAGACCGTTGCGGACGTCGCGCAGCCGTGCGCCGGCGACCGGCACGTCCACGGTCAGCACCAGCGCCTCGTAACCCGCGGCCTGCGCGCGCTCGACGAGCTCCTTGCCAGCACCACGGTCGCGCCACACGTACAACTGGAACCACTTCCGAGCGTGGGGCGCCGCGGCGGCCATAGCTTCGATCGACGTGGTCCCCAAGGTCGACAACGCGTAGGGGATGCCCGCCCCCTCCGCCACGCGCGCCACGGCGCGCTCACCCTCGTGGTGCATCATCCGCGTGAACCCCGTGGGCGCAAACGCCAGCGGCAGCGTCGAAGGACGACCGAGAATCGTCGTCGTGGTGTCCACGACCGTCACGTCACGCAACACCCGAGGCCGGAACTCCACCCGCTCAAATGCCTCCCGAGCACGGCGAAGGCTGGTTTCGGTCTCGGCCGCACCGTCGGTGTAGTCGAACACCGCGCGGGGCGTCCGCCGCCTCGCCGCCGCACGCAGGTCGGCGATGGTCAGGGCGCGGGACAGTCGCCGCTTGGTCGGATCGAGCTCGACCGGCCGCGGCCGGAGCAGGGGTTGTAGCTCCGACCAGCGGGGTAGGTGCCGCTTTGTCCGTGGATGGGCTGACTCGGGCTTGTCGTGCCGTGCGGTGGCATCGCTGCCGTTTGCTCCCGTCATGACTCCAGCCCTTTCGTGTCGACCGCCGAGTCGTGCCACGCCTCCCGGGACGGCCGACCAAGCTGGGCCGCACCGGCAAGACCCCTGGGTCATATGGTGATCGCCCCACCTGCCGCCGTCACCATGTCCCTGGGCTGTGCTACCCGAAGACCACCAGTCGGATGCCGTATCGAGCCGCGCTCGCGTGTCGACACTCCATATGCCGAAGCCCTTCTGGGACACGGTGCCAGGTTCCGGTCCTCGCGATCGCGCAAGCCGCGATCGCCGGCGGCACCGTCGCGAAGGCCGAGATTGAGCTGGGGTCGTGCGGGCCGGGTTCCTGGAGGCGGCTGGCATGCCGGCACCGCATGGAGGGACGAATCCTCCCATCCGACGTCCGGGTAAGGAAAACTGTGTCTACCGGGGCCCGGCCGGTATCGTATGCCTCATCAGCCCCATGGGACTTCCCCATGTACCTCACCAACCGCACGCTCGCACCGGCTCTCGCACTGGGCAACGCCGTCGTGCTCAAGCCTTCGTCCAACACCCCGGTCACCGGGGGCCTGCTCCTGGCCCGCCTCCTCGAGGAGGCCGGGCTGCCGCCCGGCGTGCTCAGCAAGGCCCAGCTCGACTCGGAGCCCCCTTCGGACCGGCCGGGCCTGCCCTGCCGCCGCAGGTGCTGGCCGGCGGCCACGGCGGGAGAAGCTGTCCGGCCTCGGCCGGTTCGGCGGCAGCTGGTCGATCGACGATTCACCACCCATCACTGGGTGTCGGTGCAGCACGAGCCACGTCGCTACCCGCTCGGAGGCAGCAATGTCTGAGAGAATCGGCGCGAGTCCGATCGTGATCGTTGGCGGCGGCATCGCCGGGGGCAATGCCGCGGTGACTCTTCGGGAGGAGGGCTTCCGTGGCCGGGTCGTAATCATCAGCCGGGAACCGGGCGTCCCCTTTGGTCGTCCTCCGCTTTCCAAGACGTACCTGCGGTCGGAGGAGGACCTTGAGAGCTGGTATGTCAGACCTGCCGGTTGGTATGAAGAGCACGATATAGACCGCCTGGGCGAGTCCAGCGTTGTGGCCATTGATGCCGCCGCGCACAGGGTGGTCCTGGGCTCGGACCAAGAGCTCGCGTATCAGAAGGTCTTGATAGCCACGGGGGGACGGAACCGGAGGCTCGAGATTCCTGGGGCCGAGCTGTCCGGGATTCACTACCTGCGCACGGTAACCGACTGCGACGCGATCAGGCGCGACGCGGTGGCGGATCGGCGCGCGGTGGTAGTGGGCATGGGTTTCATCGGTTGCGAGGTGGCGGCCTCCCTGACGCAGCTCGGGGTTCACGTGACCGCTATCTTTCCCGCGACAGTCCCTCTTGAGCGGGTTCTGGGCAAGGAGATCGGCGCGGTGATCGGCGCCAACCACCGCGCGAACGGCGTCGAGCTGTTGGCGGGAGATCAGATTGCTGCGTTCGAGGGGACCGAGCGAGTGGAGGCAGTCATGACCGCCAACGGCGATCGCATCGCATGCGACTTCGCCGTCGCTGGCATCGGGATAGATCCCGATGTGCCGACCGTTGCGGGGTCATCGATAGCGCAGGCCAACGGCGTTCTTGTGGACGAATTGTGTCGAACCAGCGCGCCTGACGTCTATGCGGCCGGCGATGTCGCGAACCATCTCCACCCGGTTTTCGGCCGGGTCCGCGTCGAGCACTTCAACAACGCCGAAAAACAGGGGGCCGCGGCGGCGAGGTCGATGCTCGGCTCGGCCACGCCGTACGGGTACATCCATAGTTTCTGGTCCGATCAATACGAGCACAAGCTCGAGTACGTCGGCCACGTGGCGAAGTGGGACGAGTTCGTTGTGCGCGGGAGTTTGGAGGAAGGAAGGCTGGTTGGCTTCTACCTACTCAAGGGACGGGTGCAGGCGGCCGTCGGACTTGACCGCGGTGGTGACCCCGAGTTGGACCGCGACTCGGAGATGGCGGCATGTGCGCACCTGGTAGCCGTGCAAGCTCGGCCTGCTCGTGGCCTGCTCGCCGACGAACGGGTGGACTTGTGGTCGCTGGGGAATGACGTGTAAGTGTCGCCATCAACGCTAGCTCAATCCGGCTTACGCGTTTGAGAAGAGGGGGATGTTCGCCCCGCTGGCATGAGCCAGGTGGCTGTCAAGCAGGTCGACGATCAGGTCAGCGACATCACCGGGTGTCAGGCCGGGACGAAGCTCGGGATTGGCCTGCCACAGCATCTGGGTGTCGACAGCGCCCGGACTTACGCAAATGGCGCTGATGCCATGCTGTCTACCTTCCACCGCGATCGCCTCGGTGAGGCCGATGACCCCGTACTTGGAGACGTTGTATGCGGCCAGCCCCGGGAACTTCTCGGTGGCGTAGACACCGGAGAGCGAGGCGATGTTGACGATCCGTCCCTCGCCTGCCGGGCGCATCGCTGTGAAAGCTGCACGGCAGCAGAGGAAAGAGCCGGTCAGGTTGACCCCGAGCGTCTCTGCCCAGGTCTCGGACGTGGTTTCGGCGAACGGCGCGGACGTCAGCACGCCAGCCGCGCAGACCAGAGCGGCGACACGGCCGAGGCCCTCAACGGTGGCAAAAAGCCGCTCGACATCCTTGACCTTGCTCACGTCCGTGGGCGCAGGCGTGGCCTCGCCGCCGCCGGCGGCTCGGATGCGTCTGGCGACGCCGTCGAGAGCTTCTCGGTCACGGGCCGCGAGAACGACGTGAGCGCCCGCCGCGGCAATGGCCTCGGCGGTGGCAGCTCCGATCCCCCGGCTGGCGCCCGTGACCACCGCCACCCGTCCCGCAAGCCAATGCCCCTGGTCACCCACCGACTGCGACCCTTTCGCCCGGATTGGCGACTCGCTGGTAGAGCCGCTCGTGAGCGTCCAGACTCCGTTCCAGGTCGAGATGGCTTTCGGCATGGCCGCGGCACTCCGAGCGAGAGATGTCGGCTGCCCTCCCGACGGCGCGGGCGGCTGCCTGGATGTCGTCGGGCGCGACCAAGAAGCCAGTCACGTCATCCACGATCACCTCACCGAGTGCACCGCGCTTGAACGCGACGACGGGAGTCCCGCACGCCTGCGCCTCGGCGGCGGCCATCCCGAAGGGTTCGTCCCACTTTGCCGGGCACACAACGACCGCTGCGCGAGCCATCGCCACCCACAGAGACGTTCGCGGCACTCCTGGATGCACCGCCACGTCAGGCGCGTCACATCGCGGGTGGATCTGTTCGCGGGCATATTCGGCGTCGTAGGTGTCGCCGTAGACGTCGATGCCGATTCCGGCCGCGTGGGCGATATCGATGGCTTCGGCGGCCCCCTTCTCAGGACTCAGCCTGCCAGCAAAGACAGCACCATTCCCGTCTGCAGGCGACCAGGGGATGACATTTGTCGGCACGTAAGGCGGGAGGATCGCGTCGACCCGGACGACCCGGTGCCAGGCGCTCGCCTGGAACGCGGATACGCCTGCAACGGTTGGCGGCCCATCGCACTGGGCTGCGTGATGCAGCGCGGTCGCAACAGCCTTGTCCGGGGGTAGGTGGAGCGTGTGCACTACGGGCGCGTGCAGCCCGGTGGCGAATCTGACGGCCGGCGCGTCGAAGGCGTGATTATGGATAACGTCGTACTGGATCTCCCGAACAGTGGAATAGACGCTGGCAAAGGCCCTCTCGGCCGGGGCCGAGTTGCCGGCGGCTCCAGAAGCTCTGTAAAGCGTGGCGGTCAGAGACCTGGGATCGACCCCGGTATCGATCACCTCGACTCCCGGCACCTCCGATCCGGCCGCGGCGTAGACGTGTACCTTGTGACCTCTGCCGGCAAGGCCACGCGCAAGATCGGACACGAAGGCCTGCGAGCCACCGCGCTGTGGCTCCATGATGGGTGTCACCAGCGGCGCGATGATTGCGATCTTCATCGCGCCATCACCTTGAAGGCGAGGTCTCGCGGCGGATTTATCCCCAGCACCTCGTAGGGAACCCGTCGCCGACCGCGGCGGCGGACCTCTGCGACCGCATGCGGATAGAAGATCTCGGCCAGCTCAACCGCCTCTTCGTGGCTGGCGAACTCGACCCACATCTCTCCAGCGAAGCACAGGTACCGGTAGCCATGGGCGGCGAGCCAGTCGAGGTTGTTCGGCCAGACAATGACGACGGAACCGCCTGGCCGGCACACCCGCTCCATTTCAGCCAGGCCGACCTCGCCGCCATGGCCAGAGGCGGGGGTGAGGGCCGAGCACGCGACGAGCAAATCGGCAGAGCCGTCGGCAACGGGTAGGTCATCGAAAAAGCCGGAGGTCACCTGTGCGCGGTATCCGTGATCCGCTTTTGCAAGCTTCCGCTTCAGGATCTCGCGCAAAGGCCTCGCGGGCTCAATCGCCAGGACCTCCCGCCCGCGGTCGACGAGCTCAAGCGTCAGCCGTCCCGTGCCCGCGCCGACCTCGACGATCCGGTCCACCGTTTGCGGCAGCCACTCAAGGACGCCGGGATGGAGCCATTCCCCGCTGACGAGCCGGTCATAGAGCTCAGGTTCGAGCCGGTACAACAACTCCCAGGCCAAGGTGACGTCGGTTTGCGGATCGCCGCCTCGGTGGGGAACAAACCGGCTCGCCTCGTCGTGGGTGAGAACGCCAAGGTCCGCAGCGGTGTATCGCCTGCGCAATTCCCGGCCCAGCCGGGCGGACGGAGTCTCAGGCATGATCACTGACCTCTGCCCAGTTCTTGTCAGTCTCCCATACGCGAACTGACCGCAGCAGCCCGTCCGGGAGTTCCGGCTGGAGCCTTTCCCAAAAGGTCAGGGCGAGGTTTTCGGCCGTCGGGATACGCCCTTCCAGCCACGGGACATCGGTATTCAGATTGCGGTGGTCCACGTCCTGGATGATTTGTCGGCACATGACGTCCGAAAGCCGTTTCAGGTCCAGGACATAGCCGCTGGCGTGATCGATGTGGCCGGCCACGGCAACCTCGAGGAGGTAGTTGTGCCCGTGCAGATTCACGCATTTCCCGAATAGACGCCGGTTCTCGTCGTCTGACAGGCCAGGGTCGCGCAGCTGGTGCGCGGCATTGAACGTTTCGCGGCGGCCGACCAGCACGGTCATCGGACTGGTCATGACTTTCGGTCGGCGGCAGCCGTAAGTGCATCGTGTTGACCCTGATGAGCCATATCGTGCCTCCTAGCCCGTCGCTCAGCTCATCGGCAGCCGACGATGTCGTCTCCCTCACGATGCTGTCGAGCACCAAGAAGGGCCATGCTCCGCCGGACCGTTGCCAATGCCATCACTTCCACGGCATCTGGCCTGCTACCACGACAGTGTACGACCCGGTGTCACCACGACAGTGTACGACCCGGTGTCACCACCAGCCGGAGGGCGGTAGGCGCCGGGTCTACGAGAAGCCAGCGCGCAAGAACCACACCCGGTCTTGTCGACGGTTGTGGCCGCGCCGCCTGAGCAAGGCTCTGGCGTCGATCGAGGGCGGATCCAGACTCGAGCATCCCAGCTGGCTCCGCCAGCCGCCTCCAGACCACGAGTTAGCCATCTTGGCCCGAAGCGGACGGTGTCGCGTCGCTGGGCTCCTGGTAGAGCCCGACGACGTTTCCGGCCGGGTCGGCGAAGCGGGCGGTGATCTCTGGCGCGTCCGCGCCGATCGGCTGGACAATCTGGCCGCCGTGAGCGACGACCACGTCGATGGTCGCGGCCACGCTGTCGACCATGACGTAGAGCAGCGCGCGAGCGTTTCCTGGCGTCGGGTTACGCGGCCACCACCATGCGGGCGATCGCTGGTGCGGGGGGTAGCGGTGCAGACCGTCGAGCTGGTGTTCGAGACGAAACGGGAACTGCTCAAGGCCGTCATCGACGTGGCGATCGCTGGTGACCATCAGCCGATCCCGGTGCTGCAGCGAGACTGGGCCACAACGGCTCAGTCGACCACCGAGGTCGCAGAGTTCCTTGCGATCGTCGGGCACGTCGTGCGCATGGTTGCCGAGCGCGTCGCGGGCCTCTTGGTGGTGGTGGACGAAGCGGCGAGCACGGACCCCGAGATCGCGGCCCTCGCGCGCCAGCTCGACGCGCAGCGTGCCACGACCGCCGCCTGGATCGTGAAGGGCATCATCGAACGCGTACCGCTGAGATCCGATCTTCGCCACGAAGACGCCGAAGACGCCGTGGACGCGATCTGGCTCCTGATGGACCCAATCGTCTTCCGGCGGCTGACGCGCGACCGCGGGCGGACCATCGACCACTTCCAACACTGGTTCACCGACACTATCCACCGGCTGCTGCTCCCGCCCTGTGAGTGCCAGAAATTCGGTCGTAGGCGCTGAGCTGCAAGTTCGCCAGGGGAGCCACCTGGCCACGATGACCGACGACCAGCTCGTCGGGCAGCGGCCGCGCCGACGCGCCCGGCGCTGAATGCTTCCTGGGAGCTCATGCTGCATGGCTGACCGGGACGGGGTGGTCACCCGGCGCGGGCGGCGCTGGCGCCTAGCTCGCGGACGACGTCGACGAGGAGGTCGAGGTCGTCCGCGGTGGTGCGCCAGTTGCTGATCGCCGGGCGTAGCGCCACCCGTCCACCGTAGACAGTGGTGCCGGCGAAGACCCGACCGTCGGCGAGCAGCGCCTCGCCGAGCCGGCGGTTGACGTCGTCGAGTTCCGGTTCGGACAGGCCGCTCGGGCGGTAGCGGAAGCAGACCACGTTGAGGGGGACCTCGGCCAGGCGCTCCAGGTCGGGTGCCGCGTCGACGGTCGCCGCGAGGTGTGCGGCCAGGCCGCAGTGTCGCTCCACCAGCTCTCGGTAGCCGGTGCGGCCATATGCGGTGAGCATGGCCCAGATCGGCAGGGCACGCGCCCGCCGCGAGGACTCCGGACCGAGCAGGCCGTAGCCGCCCCGAGGGTCGTCTGGGCCCGGCAGGTACGCTGCGCCGGGCATGCCGAACGCCGAGCCGAGCCGCTCCATTCCTGAGGTGAGGTGTGCGGTACGTGGGGAGAGCGCCGCGAAGAGGCCGAACGCGCCGTCGACGTGGAGCCAGGCACCGAACTCCTCGGCCAAGTCGGCGAGATCGGCCAGCGGGTCGAATTCGCCCGCGTTGGGCTCGCCGGCGGTGGCGATCAGCACGGCGGGAGCGCGGTTGAGTTCACCCAGCCGTCGCCGTACCGCGGCCAGGTCGATCCGGCCAATGTCGTCGCTGGTGAACACCTCGACCGTGTCCTTGCCGTGGCCGAGCATCTGCAGGGCCTTGCGCGCGCTGGGATGCACGTACCCGCCGGAGAGCACCGGCATCCGGGGAAGACCGGCCAGCCCGACCGAGGTCACGTCCACCCCGTGCCGCTGCGCCCACCAGTGCGTGGCCAGCGCCAGACCGGTGAGGTTGGCAAAGGTGGCGCTGGCGGTCAGCGCGCCACCCCAGCCCGGTGGCAGGCCGACGAGCTCGCGCAGCCAGTCCAGCGTGACCCTCTCCACCGCGTCGGCAAAGCGCGACGAGGCCCGCACGAACGCGTTCTGGTCCAGCATGGATACGACCCAGTCAGCGGCCAACGCCGCGGGCGTCGAGCCGCCGATCACGAAGTGGTAGAAGCGCGGCCCGGCCGAGGCGGTTGCGGTCGCCGTCCCGACGCGCAGCAGCGTCTCGACCGCCGCCCGAGTGCCCGAGCCCTGCTCCGGTAGTGGCCCGCCCAACTCGCCCAGCAGCGGCTCAGCGGTGCGGTCGTAGACCAGCCGCTCCGGCAACCGGTCCAGGTACGGTCCGGCGGCGTCGACCACCTGCCTGAGCGCTGCCAGGGTCTCAGCCTGCTCGTTCAACGGGTCGCCCACGTCGCCCCCTCTCCCACGGTCACGACGGCTCAGTGTAGGGGCGATGCCCGCCGCTGGACCTGCTGTCCGACTGCAAAGCGGCACGCCCACACCGATCAGGGGTGTCGGACTCCACGATCTGGGGTGCCCTGTTGTGCCCATCTCGCCAAGGCCCTGGAGATCGCCCGCAGCCAACGCCTGAGCCGGGACGGCAGGTGTCAATTGTCACAAGGCCGCGGTAACGTCACCATCTCCGCGCTCGGTTACTTATGCGGCTGGCGCATCGGTTGGTCGCGAAGGGCGCCAACGGGTTGCTTTGGGAAGTCCTAGGATTCGCTCGATTGCCGGGCTGAGTGCCCGCACACCAGAAGGGATGGTAGCCGTGAGGCGCCTTGTCAGCTTCATCGTTGCGGCAACGACGGGCCTTGCGCTCGTGTTGCTAGCGGCTCCGACCGCTTTCGCGCAACCCCCCACCACGACCGCGGCCCCCACCACGACCGCGGCCCCCACCACGACCGCGGCCCCCACCACGACCGCGCCCGCTACCACGGCCGAGCCCCCCACGACGGCCGAGCCCACGACAACGGCCGAGCCCACGACAACGGCCGAGCCCACCACGACCGGGCCCACCAGCGGGCTCGCCAACGACGATTTCGCCAATGCCACGGTGATCAACAGCGTTCCGTTCACCACAACAGAGGACACTACCCAGGCGACGTTCGATCCCACCGATCCTGACCAGTGCTCCAGCAACGGATCGGTGTGGTTTGCCTACACGCCGCCGTCGGACGTGACCATCCAGGCAGACACGATCGGGAGCAGCTACGACACGGTGTTGTCCGCTTGGACGGGAAGCCAGGGTTCTCTCAGCCTCATCGCCTGCAACGACGATGCCGTTGGCCTGCAATCGAGGATCAGCTTCCCGGCGACGGGCGGGACGACCTACTACTTCATGGTCGCCTTCTGCTGCGGCAGTGGTCTGAACGGCGGCGGGAGCCTGACGTTCAACGTCAACGAGCTCGTTCCGCCGGGCAACGACGCCTTCGCCGACGCGACCGCGATCGCCTCGGTGCCCTTCAGCGACACCGCGGACCTCTCGAGGGCCACGACGCAGGCAGGGGAGCCGTCGCCTGCGTGCGTCGGGCTGCAGAACACGGTGTGGTACGCATTCACGCCGACCACGACCGAATCCCTCACCGCCAGGATGGAGCAGTTCGGCGCGGGGGTCGGCGTGTACACCGGGACGTCGCTCACCAACCTGACCCGGGTCAGTTGCAGCTTCGCCAGCCAGTCCCTCGTCTTCCGGGCAGAGGCGAACACCACCTACTACTTCCAGGTCGGTGGGTGGTGCTGCGACGGGTTCGGGCCGGTCACGTTCCACCTGGAGGTTGCGCCGAACCCGGTGGCCAGCTTCTTCTTCTCCCCCGGGGACCCCTCGGTCTTCGACGCGGTCCAGTTCCAGGACAACTCCTTCGACCCGGCGGGCGGGACAATCTCGTCACAGGCGTGGAACTTTGGTGACGGGGCCACGGGGACGGGCTGCTGCCCGACCCATCAGTACGCCCGGGACGGCGATTACACGGTCGAGCTCACCGTGACGACCGCTGACGGCCGCACCGCGTCGACCTCGCAGGTCGTGCAGGTTCGCACCCACGACGTGGCCATCGTGGGGATCGCTGTGCCCAAGTCCGCGCACGTGGGCCAGACCATTTCGGTCAACGTGGACGTGGCAAACAAGCGCTACCCCGAGAGGGCCCAGGTCGACCTGCTCAAGAGCGTCCCAGGGGGCTTCCAGCAGGTGGGCTCGCTCACCCTGTCGGTGCCGGTGCGGCCTCCCGGGGGCACCTCGACCCGGTTCGCGTTCAGCTACACGGTCGCCCAGGCTGATGGGACCACCGGGAAGGTCACGTTCAAGGCCGTCGCCACCCTCCTCGATCACCGCGACGCGCTTCCTGCCGACAACGAACTGAGCTCGACGCCAGTGAAGATCACCTGAGCACCGCGCGGCACCGTGGGTGGGGCTCCCAAGAGATGTCGACCTGAAGGGAGGCCCCACCCCGGTGCCGATGCGCCGGTCGAGCGGCCCCGCCAACACAGAGGCCACTCGACCGGCGGGTTCACGATGGATGATCAGGCCGCGGCCACCTGCTCGGCCGGCTCGCCAGCGGCGATGGCCTTGGGCTCACGGGCCTCGATCTCGATGCGGTGCGGCTTGGCCGACTCGGCGACCGGCGCGGTGACGGTCAGCACCCCGTTGTCGTACCGCGCGGTCGCCTTGTCGAGGTCGACCGCGTCCGGCAGGTACAGCGAGCGGGTGAAGGTGCCCTGTGGACGCTCCCGGATGATCACCTCGGCCCCCTCGGCCCCCTCGGTCGGCTCCAGGCGCCGCTCGGCCTTCACCGTGAGGACGTTGCGCTCAACGGTCAGCTCCACCGAGGCCGGGTCGATGGCGACGCAAGCAGGCCGATTTAGACGATAGCGAAAATGCACATGTTTAGATCGATACGTCTATAGGTAATTCTGCGTATCGACTTCTTGGATGTGTAGCTGCTCCTTGTATAGAGCGAATCGGGTGAGCCACCCGAGGGAACGGGCTCCCGACAAGCCATCGTCGCCGCGACCGTACGGCCGCTGGTTCAGGGCAGGCCGGAAGGGGGTGAGGACCGGACCACGGACAGCAGCGTGCAAGCAGTCTCCAGGAGGGGACAGGAGGGGAAGAGTGAGCAAACTCCGAAGAAGGCTCCTCGCACTGTGGGCAGTCGTCGCCTCAGCCGTGATGCTCGGGATGCTCTCCGTACCGCTGCCTGCTGCCGCCAACCCGCAGTTCCAGGTCATCGCCACCGTCGACGTCGGTGTCAATCCCTTCGGCGACACGATTGCTCCGGACGGCAACACCGTCTGGGTGGCCAACGCGGGGACACCAGGAGGAGCCTCCGGCCATACCGTGACCGTCCTTGACGCGAGCACCTTCGCAACCCAGTCGGTGATCGGCGTCGGCAATTTCCCCGAGGACATCGCCTTCGCCAGCGCCGGTAGCCAGGCATTCGTCACCAATTCGAGCGATGCCACGGTGTCGGTTATCAACACGTCGACCAGGACGGTAGGACAGACCGTCAACCTGTCGACCGTCCCGATGCTGTTCCCCTTCGGGGTCGTCGCGACCAAGGACAGCCAGAAGGTCTTCGTGACCAGCGTAGGGTCCCAGCGCGACACGTCGCTGGACAACATCGCGGTCCTCGACAACTCCAGCCCGAGCAACGTCTTCGTGGGCGCGGCGATCCACGTCGAGGGCGCGACGGGCCGGCCAGCGCTGACCCCCGACGGAAGCCTGCTGGTGGTGCCGCGAGGGCGCGGCGACCTCGCCCCACCGGAGACGCTGCTGGTCGACCCAGCGACCAACCAGATCGTCGGGGACCTGACGCTGGGCCGAGCGGGTGCCACCCAGGCGGCCACGGTCACCCCGGACGGCCGGTTCGCCTATGTGAGCATCCTCGGCGGCACCGGGGGCGTGTGGGTGATCGACCTTGCCACCCGCTCGACGGTGACGGTGATCCCGACGCCAGACACCCGCATCTTCGGAGTGGAGGCCACCCCCGATGGTCGGTTCGTCTTCGCCACGGACTTCCTTCTCGGTGAGGTCTCGGTCATCAGCACGGCAACCAACCAGATCATCGCGAACGTGCCGGTGGGCAGTCTCCCCAACGACATCGCCGTGACTCCCGACTCCAGCAGGGCCTTTGTCACCAACCAGGGGAGCACGACCGTCTCGGTCATCTCGATCTCGTCCGTGTGAGAGGGTCGTCGAGGCAGCAGTCCCTGTCGGCCAGGCCATCCGCGGTTCCCGCAGCTCGCCTGGCCGACAGGGTCAACGCCGATCAAAGCAAACTACGGCTGTAATACGGGGGCGTCACGCGAGCGCTCAGCGGCGGAGATACGGCGGAATCGGCAGCTCCTTGCCGCGCCAGCGCGAGATATCTTCCGTCGCGATCCGCCCGAAGAAGTTCATGAAGTGCGCGCCCGCAGCATCAAGTGCCCGTTTGGCCCGATCTCTGTCGTTTATGCGTGGCGCATGAACCGCGATGACGGTGCGGCCGTCTCGCAGGGCCGCCTCGTAGACCACCAGGTCGACCATCTGGTCCGTCTGCGTGAACTGCAGAAGACGCCAGGCTTGCGTCCAGCGCCCGCGCACCTTTCCCAGGCTGTCAATACGGTCCGCGTCCTCGTTGCCCAGCAGGACGGTGATGGCCTCCAGGCCGAAGCCGGCGCGGACGAGCTCGTTGGTTGCCATCGTGGCAGCTTCCTCATTGTCCAGGACTGCCATGAGGCGGTTCACCGTCGCTACCTTCTGTCGCCGCGGTGCCATCGCAGCTCCTCACCTGCGGTCCTGCTCCGTGCAGCTATTGCTCGTCCCCTAAGGGGTTGCATCGAGCTCGCGCCGCCCGGCGTCGGAGGCGCTATTCGGTCGCGCTCCTCCACGTCGATCATGACACGCAGCGGCTACCAGCAGGAACGTGGCGTTCACTCGTTCAGCCCCACGACCCGCGGGTTCAGGTCCGCGGTACGACCACCAGGCCGTTGATGTAGTCGGCCGTCACCACGTCGGGGCGACCGTCACCGGTCACGTCGCCGACCTCGACCTGTTGACGGGCGGCGTTGGAGTTTCTGCCGTGACGGCGTGCAGGAGCGTTACGTACCAGTCACTTCTGCTGCTTGAGGAGCGTATCGATGGCCAGGCAGGAGGCGACGACCAGGCTCCGGAGCGGATCGGTGAGGCTGGGGTTCAGCTCCACCAGATACTTGTCCGCGGTGGTGAACAGCTCGCGCGCGCCGGCCCACTTCTTGTCGACCCGGGCGATTGCCTGGCCGCTCGCGTCCTGCACGCTGAAGTTCCACGCCCGCAGGTTCTCGGCACGGATCTCTCCGAGCACGTTGCCAGCGGGATCGGTGAGCGTCATGCGCACCTTACCCAGGCGGATCCTCGCGGCGATGCGGCCGAGCGCGACGCCATTGGGCCGGGAGACCGTGCAGGTGATCCGCATCCCGGGCTTGTGCACCAGCAACGCGACGGTGCCGTCGGCCTCGCGGATCTCCAGCTTGACGCCCAAGAGGGCGTCGGCCCTGATGAGCAGCCGCAGCAGGCGGGTCAAGACCGACTGGCCGACCTGCATGACCGAGCCGATGCGGTTGCCGTGCTCGTCATAGATGGAGTACTCGTTGCGCAGCTCGATCAGCTTGGCCTTCTGATCGACGAGGAACTTCGCGTGGGCCAGTAACTGGCTCAGGGCAGGCTGCGAGTAGCCGTAGACGTGCTGTTGGTATGGATCATCAGAGGGGGTTGGCTGCATCACCGGCTCCTCGCGGTGGACGATACGTCCTATTAGGCGGCTTTCTGCGCTGATGGCTGACGAACTTTACCTCAAGCCGCCTACCTGAGCAATCGAGCCCCGGCCATTCGTTCTCGCGCGGGCCAGAGCCGGCCCGCAGCACGTCTGCACTGGCCGCGCCTCCCCGGTCTTCCCGCCAGGTGGACAAGGTTTGCCCGGGTCGTGAACGATCACGCGCGTGAAGCCTGCAGGCGCGGACGATGAGCGCCGCGGCCAGTCCTGGATCGCGGTGCTGCTCGGCTACGGCGAGGTCGTCATCGATGCGGCGGTGGCACTGGCGCTCATCGTCAGCGGGGCCACCCTGCTTGGGGTGGTGGTGTACAAGTTCGTGCGCGACCTCGATCGAGTGCCGTTTATCAGCAACGCGCTCGGACTGCTGAGCGGCCTGCTGCTGGTGTTCATCTTCACCGAGCTCATCAGCACGATCCGTGTCGTCATCGCCCGGCGCAGGGTGGAGGTGGAGCCGTTCCTCATCGTTGGGATCGTTGCGGCGGTCCGGCGCCTGATCGTGATCAGCGCCGAGGCCGAGAACCTGCTGGGGACTGGTCGGTTCCGGGACGTGATGCTCGAGATCGGCGTGTTGGCCGCGACGGTGCTCCTGCTCGGAGCGACCGTGCTGGTGCTTCGCATCACGCGCAGGGGAGACGATGAGCCGACCGGTGGCCAGACGCAGTGACTGAGAGCCCCGTGGCTCAGCTCCGGATTGGTCGCAGCCATGCCGGCCAGGTGTCGACTTGGAGGTGGTGCGACGTCCACCAGCGCGTCGTGTGAGCCTGCCGTGACCAATTGCTGCTATGCTCAGGCCACCGTATCCGGCGAGGGCGGTCGCCCTCGCGGTCGTCACAGGTGTCACGTACTCCGTTCGTACGAACGCCGATCTCCTCGGCGCAGGTCGTCCGCGCGCTGTGTCGCCACTGAGGCGCCCATCCGACTGATGAACGGAGTGTCCCTCTTCTTGTCTGCTGCTCTTACTGATCGCTCCCCTTCGATCGCCACGCCAGCCAGCTCCTTCGAGGAGCTCGGTGTGTCGTCCGCCGTGGCCGCCGCGCTCGCCCGGCGCGGCATCACCACGCCGCTTCCCATCCAGGCCCGCACGCTGCCCGACGCGCTCACCGGGCGTGACGTCCTCGGCCGCGCGGAGACCGGCTCGGGCAAGACCTTGGCGTTCGGGTTGCCGCTGCTGATCCGCACTGCGGCGGGCAGTGCCGGACGGCCTGGGCGACAGGGTCGACGCGGGCCTCGGGCCCTGGTGCTGGTGCCCACCCGCGAGCTGGCCCGCCAGGTCCACGACGAGCTCGCCCCGCTGGCGGCGCCGCTGGGCCTGCGGCTGCTCGCCGTCTACGGCGGCGCTTCGATGCGCACCCAGGTCCAGGCGCTCCGGCGCGGCACTGACGTGGTCGTTGCGACACCCGGGCGGCTCACCGACCTGCTGCGGCAAGGTGCCTGCTCGTTGGACGCGGTCGAGGTCGCCGTGCTCGACGAGGCCGACCACATGGCCGACCTGGGCTTTCTCCCGGCCGTGACCTGGCTGCTGGATCGCGTCCCCGCCGGCGGGCAGCGCCTGCTGTTCTCGGCCACCCTCGACAACGGCGTCGACATCGTGGTGCGCCGCTACCTCAACGATCCCGTACGCCACGCAGTCGCGCCCGCCAGCGTCGCAGCGGTCACTCGGATGGACCACCGTTTCATCACCGTGACCGCCCTCGACAAGGTCGCGGTGGCCGCCGAGCTCGCCGCCCGCTCTGGCCGGGTGCTGCTGTTCGTGCGCACCAAGCGGGGCGCCGCGCGGCTTGCACGCCAGCTCGACCGTGCCGGCGTGCAAGCCGGGGCGTTGCACGGCGACCTGCCGCAGCGCGCCAGAGAGCGCGCCCTGGCGGCGTTCGCCGCCGGTAGGGTACCGATCCTGGTGGCCACCGACATCGCTGCCCGCGGGATCCACGTGGAGGGGGTCGACCTGGTCGTGCACTTCGACCCACCCGCCGAGCACAAGGCCTACCTGCACCGGTCGGGACGCACCGCCCGCGCGGGCGCTGCCGGCAGCGTCGTCACCCTGGTCCTGCCCGAGCAGACGGCGGAGGTCGCCGAGCTGCGCCGGCGCGCGGGCGTGCCTGCGGAGCCAGCCTCCTCAAACGCCCATGGGGTGATCCCCGTCCGGCCGCGCGAGCGTGCCGCACGCCGCCGCCGGCGGCAGCGCTCCGCCTACGGCCGTCGCTGAATTCGGGTTGCTGATCACGCCCCGAGGTGCAGCCAGGGGACCGCGCTGTCAATCGTCCCGTGGGGAGTGGCGCGGCCGCCGCGTCGTCCGGGTGTTGCGGTGCGGCGGCGAGCGCCCATTCCAGCCGGCAGCGGGCCGCCTCAAAGGGCATGGCCAGCCCGGCGAACCCGTCCGCCGCCCGGCTCAACGCCACCAGGGCCGTCACGCGGTCGCCGCGCCGATCGTGCGCCAGGGCCCAGGCCCCGCAGCGCGAGCGGGCGCGCCTGCTCGTGCCCGCCGAGCGCGAGCTCGAGCAGGACGAGCGGGCGGTGCGCCTCCTCCGCGAGCAGCACGTCGCCCAGTCGCTCCGCGGCGGCGACCGCGCGCAGGCACACCTCGGCCCGAGCGCCCACGCGCCCGATCAGCGGAAGCGTCGGCGCTCGGGCTGCCGGAGCGCGTCCCATGCCGCCTGCACCGTCCTCCCGAAAGCCCCCGTCGAGGAAGAGCGTACCTGCTTCCCGCCCACCTCTCGACGACTCCTGCTGCGCGCAGGGCCGCACCCAGGCCCGGGACGCGCCCCAGGTGCGCGCAAGCTGCGTATTTTTGGACCAGTCCGGGGTGTCGCTGCTGTGGTTCGCGTAGGCGCTGCGAGCGTGGCTGCTGGCTGACCGCCTTCAGTGCCGGGAGGAAACCACGACCACCGGGCAGGTGGCGTGCAGGACCAACGCATGGGTCACCGAACCGAGCAGGAGCTCATGGAATCCGCCCCGGCCCCGCGATCCCACCACCAGCAGATCGGCGTCGGACGACAGTTCGACGAGCGCGTCAGCAGGATGGCGCTCCTGCACCACGATCGGCTGCACCTCGACCCCCGCCACTCCGACCTCGCCGAGGAGCTCGTCCACCAGCTCCTCGGCGCGACCGCGCGCCGCCTCGCGCAGCACCTCCTGCGCCTGCAGCACGCGTGCCAGCTCCGCCGCCGACGGCTCCCCGGCCGGGCCGGTGGGCACACCCGGCACGGCGTGCTGCGACGGGAAGTACAGTGGGGCGGTCCACTCCTCCGGCTTGTGCACGTGCACCACCCGAAGGGCGGCCCCGCGCAGCTTCGCCTCGGTCACCGCCCAAGCCAGCGCCTTCCTCGCGCCAGGTGAGTCATCGACCCCGACCACGATTCCGCCCATCGCCCCGCTTCCTCCGGTTCGGCTTGCCTTCACGCAGAGCATATCGAGGATGACCAGCGGCTCCACCACCGCTCCAGGCGAGCACCC
>WNFY01004845.1_pt1 | contig 18247 bp, 14 predicted proteins | sample 5400091 | NCBI WGS metagenome assembly WNFY01 (sample SAMN13153364, study PRJNA577476) | soil metagenome | isolation source: 60 cm soil or saprolite under grassland replicate 1 | place: USA:California | collected 2016-06-15
GGTCTGTCTCTTCCCACAGGGGAAGATGACAGTCCTTTTTTGTGGCTGTGAAGAGAGATTTCCATCGCCAAATTGGCGTATCGTTAGATAGAAAGGGGGTCTTCTTCATGAGTAACACATCTGATGCCCCAGATGCAAACGAGCAGGTGAAACCAACAAAAACGCGCAGTCGGACAACTACCCGCTCAAAAACAGAAAGTGCCACACCGGACAACCAGGCACAGGAAGCAAAGCCCGCAGCTCAGCGCCGTACGGCATCAACTGCAAATACGACGACTCCTGTCCGCACCCAGAGCACATCTCAAAAAGAACATACACCAACTGCGCCCGAGACTCGTCCCGTAACTACCCAATCAACGGCGACTGATGTGGTGCGTTCAACTTCAACCAGGCCAGCGACTACCAACGCCACTCGTTCTAAAACTACGCAACAAGAAACTGCTGAGGCTGCACGTCCAGTCCCAACCCAGCCAGCAGCTACCGATCTGGTGCGTCCAACACCTCAACGTCCAGCTCCCACACAGCATAGCGCTGGGCCAGCATCATCAGCTCAACGTCAGACCGCTAATGTGCCTGCGCAACGTACTGCTCACCCGAGTAGCGCACCTGCGCGTCCAGGCCAACGACAAGGCAGCGGGTCATCTGGCACATCTCGCCTGGGTGGACAGAGGCATACTACTACAACTCGCACAGGGGCACGCCCCGGCACTCAAGTGCACCGGCAACCTGAACGACGTGCCCCTGTAGTTAAAGAGAAAACAACAGGGCCAATCTCGATTCCACCTCAAATTGTCGTGAAAGATCTGGCAGAATTGTTGCGTGCAACACCTAACGAAATTATTCGCGGTCTCATCAAACACAGCATTTTTGCCAGTATCAATCAGGTTGTCGACTATGAAAAAGCCGCGCTAGTCGCTACTGATCTTGGCTTCGAGCCAAGTCAAAGTGAGTTCACCGTAACGCCCGCTGTACAGCGTATTAGTGGGGGACTTTCAGCAAACGAAGCCATGATGGCAACACGACACGAAGACAACATGATTGTCATTCCTCCGGTAGTTACCATCATGGGACATGTTGACCACGGTAAAACTTCCTTGCTTGACACTATTCGTAAAACCAAAGTTGCGGCAGGTGAAGCCGGTGGTATTACTCAATATATCGGCGCATACCAGGTCGAAGTCAACGGGAAGAAAATCACCTTCATTGACACGCCAGGTCACGAAGCATTCACCGCCATGCGTGCGCGAGGAGCCCAGGTCACCCACATCGCAGTAATTGTGGTAGCAGCCGACGACGGCGTAATGCCACAAACTCGTGAAGCAATCGACCATGCCCAGGCAGCCAGGGTACCCATTATCATCGCACTCAACAAAATGGATAAGCCCGATGCCAACCCCGATTTCGTCAAACAGCAACTGTATGACATAGGAGTGGTGATTGAAGAGTTCGGTGGGGACGTCATCTGCGTACCAGTCTCAGCGCGTAAAGGAACCGGCATAGATGACTTGCTGGAAATGATCTTACTGGTAGCGGAAGTTCAGGATATCCGTGCCAATCCTAACAGGCCTGCAACTGGAGTCATCATCGAAGCAAAACTCGAGAAAAATACAGGCCCTATGGCGACAGTGCTCATCCAGCAGGGGACACTCAAGATGGGTGACAATATCGTGGTTGGTTCAATGTCGGGCAAGGTGCGTGCTATGTTCAACGACCGTGGCAAGCGTATCCAGAAGGCTCCTCCTAGCACTCCTGTCAGCATCCTTGGATTGCCCGAAGTGCCACAAGCCGGAGACCGCCTCGAAGTAGTGTCCGACGAGCGCAAAGCTAAGCAGGCTGCCTCGAAAATCGCGGAGCAGCGTCGCAGTGAGAATGTGCCACTCGGCCAGGTCAGCCTCGATACCCTGTACATGCAAATGCAGGAGGGCAAAGTCAAGGAGTTGAACGTTGTGCTCAAGTGCGACGTACAGGGGTCAGCTGAAGCCATCAAGAATGCCCTCAGTAAAGTCGGTGAAGAGAACATTAAGGTTCGCCTGATTCACGAAGGTATCGGTAATATCAGCGAAACTGATGTACACCTGGCGGGAGCTTCCGGTGCTGTCATTATCGGCTTCAATGTCAAAGCTGATGGAGCCGCCCAGCGCCTGGCGCAAAAAGAACATGTCGAAATCCGTTATTACGATATCATTTACAAGCTGACTGATGACATCCAGGCCGCTCTCACTGGTATGCTGGAACCAACATATCGCGAGATTATCGAGGGACATGCTGAGGTACAACAAACTTTCAAAGCGGGGAAAAGCACGGTTATTGCCGGTTGTCGTGTTGTAGACGGCAAAATAACACGTTCTTCGCAGGCCCGTATTCTACGTAAAAAAGACATGGTGTACGACGGTAAAATCGCCTCCCTGCGACGTGGTAGAGACGATGTACGTGAGGTTGCAACTGGCTATGAATGTGGCATTGTGCTCGATGATTTTACCGAGTTCGAGGTGGGCGACATTATCGAAGCGTATGCGCAAGAGCGCGTCAAGCCTGGAGCGTAAAAAATGCCAAATCCACACCGACAAGAAAAACTCGGCGAATTGATTACTATCGAACTTAGCGATTTGTTGCGTACTCGTATGAAAGATCCGCGAGTGGGATTCGCGAGCATTACGCATGTCGAGGTAAGCGGCGATCTGCGCCATGCAAAGATTTTTGTAAGTGTCATGGGAAATGAAAAGGAGCAGGCGGCTACAATTCAAGCGCTGAAACATGCCACAGGTTTTTTGCGCAGTGAACTCGCTAGCCGCATCACACTGCGCTACATGCCAGAGTTAGTTTTTAAGTTGGATACGTCGATTGAAGAGGGTGCGCGCATTCTTGAACTTATTCGTGAGATTGAGAATGAAAAAACAATGAGCGGTGAAACCAATGAGTGAGGAGTCTCGTACTCTGAATTCACAAATTGCCCCCAGTCTGGTCCAGCAGGCAATGGCGTTGATACAACCAGCGCAGCGTATTGCCTTACTCGCTCACGAATCTCCCGATGGCGATTGTATTGGCTCTGCGTTGGGTATGTCTCATATATTACACCTGGTGGGTAAGCAGTGCATTCCCGCCTGCGCAGATGCCGCACCGCAAAACCTCTCGTTCCTACCTGGTATTGAGACACTGCAACAAACTATCGATGATGGGGCCTTTGACCTTGTCATCGCCCTGGATGCCGGTGAACTGAGGCGTTTTGGTCATCTCTATGAAGAACACCAGGCGTTTCTGGATAATGCCCAGATCCTTAATATCGATCACCATATTAGCAGCAACGGCTGCGGACAGGTGAATATTATCGACACTACAGCAGCGGCTACAGCCGAACTCATCGTGCTTTTTCAACAGCAGGCAGGATTGCCACTTAATCGTGACGCTGCGTTGTGCCTCCTAACAGGCCTGATTACAGATACACACTCGTTTCAATTCACTAGTACAACCCCCCGCTCCTTTGAAGTAGCCGCTTTGTTGTTACGTGCTGGTGCTATACCGGAAACTATAGTCCAACCCATTTACCGCACACGTCCACTGGCGCAAGCTCGACTTCAAGCAATCATTCTAGCAAATGCCCAGACTTCCTGCGACGGGCGGCTGATCTGGTCGCAGGCCACTGACGCCACACTTACCCAGGTAGCAGCTTTTTTCAAGAGCTACGGCGACCCAGACATCACACGGCTCAGCCTGCGCTGTGCTGCTCCTTATAATGCTGCTGAAATTTGCCTGCGTCTGAGCAACGGTCTTGGTGGAGGTCATGCTCGCGCCGCCGGGGCTACTTTTCATCTACCTATCGAGGAAACTACCGCTCTGGTTGTGGCTGAATTGAAAAAAGAGATGAGATGCTGAATGGACGGCATATTCAACATCAATAAGCCCACGGGTATGACCTCGCACGATGTTGTGGCAAAAATACGTAGGTTCTTGAAACAAAAGCGCGTCGGGCACGCAGGTACACTCGATCCTGCGGCTAGTGGCGTCTTGCCCATCTGCGTTGGACAGGCTACACGTGTCGCAGAATATCTGAGCGAGAGCGGCAAAGCATACCAGGCTGAGGTTATCATTGGCGCAGCCACAGATACCTACGACTCAGAAGGCGCTATCACAGCTAAAGCAAGTACGACAGACCTGACCCTGGCCAGGATTGAAGAAACACTCTCACATTTTCTTGGCCTTCAGATGCAGGTTCCGCCAGTCTACTCTGCCATTAAGCTCCAGGGCCAACCCGCGTATAAACGAGCGCGGGCAGGAGAAGACATTACGTTAGAACCACGTCCCATTGTCATTTATTCACTCAAGGTAATTGATTGGATTCCACCACGCCTGACACTTGCTATCGAGTGCAGTAAAGGGACGTATATCCGCTCTCTGGCACATGATCTCGGTATGCAGCTTGGTTGCTATGCATACCTGGACGCGCTCACCAGGACACGCAGCGGTCCATTCACACTTTCGGAGAGTATTTCTCTTGAGCAACTTGCTGACGCCATTGAAACGAACACAACACAAGATTATCTCTATCCGCTAGACAATGCGCTTGAACAGTATCCTGCCATTACACTCAATGCTGATACTACTGAATGGGTAAAGCATGGGAATGCTTTCAGTATCTCGGCAGAATATAGCACTGGCCTCGCACGAGTCTATGACTCCACTGGGCATTTTCTGGCTATTGCCGAGTGGAATGAAGAGCAAAAGGCCTGGCATCCAAAGAAAGTATTTGCTATATCCGACGTCTGATGGAGGTTTGGGGAGTGTTCATCAATCTCTCTTTAACCCTGTTGCCTGCAATTGGTAGCTGTGGTACTATTAGCCAGAGAAAAACTAGGTAGCAGATCAAGCTCATCATGGATTACCTGACAACGTTAACAGCAAATGACCCAATTGCAATCACTATCGGTAACTTCGATGGTATACATAAAGGACACCTGCGCCTGATGCATGAATTGCGTATCATGGCGCAAAGATTGAATGCTAAGCCCGTCTTAGTAACGTTCGATCCGCATACCCTGCTGATTGTGCGACCGGACATCGATCTACAATGCCTGACAACGCTGGAAGAGAAACTGGCTCTGACTGCTAAATATGGTCATATTCCTGATAATATCGTGATTAGTTTTACACCACAAGTGGCAAAACTTACGGCTAATGACTTCCTGGAAATCTTACGAGAGCGTTTTATACTTAGAGGAATGGTAGTAGGTGCAGATTTCAGCCTTGGGCATAATAGAATGGGAGATATCACCTTCCTCCAGCGTTATGGACAGGCACATGCGATAGAAGTCCTGCCCATCCAATTGGAGGCTGCAGAGCAGAAACGCATTAGCAGCACGCGCATCCGCGCGCTGGTAAGCGAAGGAAACATCAGCGAGGCAAATGCATTGCTAGGACATCCAATGGTTGCCAGCGGTACAGTTGTCAGGGGCGATCAACGCGGCAGGCTACTGGGATTCCATACTGCGAACCTGCTGCCTGAACCACACAAGTTGCTGCCTGCCAACGGTGTATATGCTGCAAGGGCACATCTTGGGAAAATGGTAGACCGTGACGAGAGTCATAATAGTCGCGTCTATAATAGTGTAGTGAATGTCGGGGTGCGCCCCACATTTGACGGACAAAAACGACAGGTAGAGGCGCATTTGCTCGATGTTGATCTCGATCTCTATTATCAGCGTATGACATTAGACTTCATCGCACATCTGCGTGATGAGCAGCGCTTTTCAGGCATTGATGCGTTGAAGACTCAAATTGCTTCTGATGTGCAACAAGCGCGTCAGATTTTACAAAAGGAAGCGTGAGCAACTTGAAGGCTCGCCAAAATCCACTTTCAAAAGTTGAATCATTTATGCAGCGCATTGTGGAAAGTCCCTTTGCGTTCCTTTTTCCATCAAAACTGCAGCCTGCCGAAATAGCTCGTAAATTGGAACACGCTATGGAGGATGGCATACTCTTACAAGGCGAAGGACGGCGACTGGCTCCCGAGATTTATGACATTTTTCTCAGCTATAAAGATCATCAGCAATTGCTTCCCGTAGAGACTACACTGAAAAAGGGCTGGCAAGATCACCTGGTTCAAGTGGCGCGTCAACACCATTACACGCTGAGAACTATGCCCGTTTTACGTTTGCATGCTAGCAGCGAGTTGCGTCCGGGTATGGTTGCAATACTCCCAGCTCTGCCTCAGGCATGGCTGACTATTCGTTTACCACAGATGGTCCAAAAGGTCTATCGTATAGAAAAACCTGTTGTAAATATAGGACGCCAGCTCACCAATGATATTATAGTTGAAGATAAACGCGTTTCACGTTATCATGCTCAAATAAAATATCAGCCCAATAGCCAGTTTATCATTTTCGATCTTGGAAGTACCAATGGTATTACAATCAATGGCACGCCTCATCTGCGCCAGCATACTTTACGCAACGGTGACCGCTTCACCATCGGCAGTTATGACTTCTACTTTGAGAGAAGGTAAGGCCACAAATTATGACGTTAGACGTCTTTTTAATCATTTTACGCTTGTTATTCATCGTTTTACTTTACCTCTTTTTAATGCAGGTGGTTATAGCAATTACACGCGATTTGCGTAAAACGGCAGCGGCAAATGATAACCTTGGAAAACAGGCGCTGCCTGTAGTCGGACACCTGATTGTAGTTGACAGTGGTCCCAGTAATATCCTGCCAGGGACACATTTCGAGCTTAGCCCCCAAACCACGATTGGCCGAGGACCGACCAATACAATCCAACTGACTGAAAATTTTATCTCGGGCGAACATACACGGCTATGGTTCCGCAATGGATTATGGTATGTGCAGGATGCAGGCAGCACGAATGGGACATATGTGAATAATCAACTCGCTCGCGAGGCTCTAGCAGCCAGGTTTGGCGATATTATTCAGGTCGGCTTTATTCGCTTCAAATTAGCTCAATAGAGAGATTCTGCATGAAAGCAAGTATGAACTCTGGTATATTACGGCGCTACCGGTGGAAGGAACTGGGACTACTCATTATTCCTTTTATGATTTTGATGTTAGAGATGGTCCAGTTACCCATTGCACAATTATTCCAGTCAAAAATTAAATTGAATAGCCAGCAATCCATTCCTTTTAGCACAACCCTCCTGCCATCACTTCAAGACCTTATACCCGTATTTGGTCTGATAGCCGCCTTGATCCTGGTGAACATGCTACTCAGCGCCTTTTTCTCGAAAGCTGATCAGGTGCTTTTACCACTCGTGGGTCTGATGAGCGGTATCGGCGTATTGATGGCACTTCGGCTCGGGCCACAGGTAGGAGATCCATTATTAGGCATACGCCAGCTTGTGTGGGTGCTACTCGGCTTCGTTGTATGCATGGCAACCATGTTTGGCTTGCGGAATATGAACTGGCTGAAACGCTACAAATACACCTGGGCATTGCTTGGCATCCTGTTGGTGGCATTAACAATAGTCAACGCATTGCGCGTAAAGAACCTGGACAGCCCAACGCATGACCAGTTGAACTTTGGGCCACTAAACCTGCAGCCATCGGAACTTTTGAAGATTTTTATTGTGGTGTTTTTCGCGGCATACCTGAGTGAGAACCGGGATGTGTTAACAGAAGGCAATATCCGTATCGGCCCGATACGCCTGCCACCACCACGGCAGCTTGGGCCGATTTTGCTAATGATGGCAATTTCGCTGATGTTATTCCTGGTAATACGCGAACTCGGTCTGGCACTGATGATTTACGGCATTTTCCTCTGCATGATGTACCTTGGCAGTGGGAAACTTTCTTATGTGATCGGCGGACTACTGGTGTTTGCAGCGCTGGGCTTCATTGGTTACAAGTTATTCGGCTATGTGCAACTGCGCTTTGCGGCACTCACAATTGATGTTGTGAACTGGCAAAACTGGTCACTTGCAACGCAAAAGTTTGCTAAAGGGGCTGCATTTCAGATCGTGCAGGGCCTGATCGCGCTTTCGAGTGGTGGCATCTTGGGAGCAGGATTTGGTCTTGGACACGCAGGAATATTTGTGCCGGTGGCGCAGTCTGATATGGTTTTCACAGCGTTGGGCGAGGAATTTGGACTGGCGGGATTATTCGCGATCATCGGTATCTATTTGCTAATCATTTATCGCGGTTTTCGCATAGCGATTGAGGCGAGTGACGAATTTAATCAATTACTGGCGGCAGGACTGACATCGATCTTTGCCATTCAAACCTTTATTATCGTCTCAGGAAATATGAAGTTCCTGCCGTTAACCGGTATACCATTGCCTTTCCTGAGCTATGGTGGCAGTTCGATCATCGCTAACTTCATTATCATAGGCATCCTCCTGCGCATCTCCTATAATACTGCCATGGAGCGCGAAGGTCTGGCATGAAACATTTTGTGTCAGCCCAGAGCATGCACACTTCCCACTATTGCATTCGTTGACGTGCAACGAAACAGAATGCTATACTTCAACTTGTTCTCACGCTTGAATTTATTGTTGACAGAGCATTCACATTAGACCGGGATCGTAAAACATGGGTCAGTACCAGCAATGGGTACACTATCAAGCAATTGAAAGACGCCTGCGAACACAAGTAGAGACGCTTGAGGCGGAGTTAGCTCAACTCCAAGAACATCTTAATATTTTGGAGCGAAAACAACTTGAGGCAACTCCTCTCACTCATAATCCAATCATACAGGCACTGCTTGCCAACCTGCATACCCATAATGATTCCCCAAAAAGTACTACCAGATCCAAGAATGGATCAACAGGCTCCACGGAGCCCGACTTGCAGTCGTCAGAACATGGCGATACGATCTCACCAGCACTTTTAAGTTGGGGAGGACTACCAAACTTCGGACCACAAGTGGTCGAAGAACCATTTCCCGTTGTGGAGCAGGCGCTACCACTCACCGGGCATCCCGAGATAGAGTTATTGCCCGAAGATATGATGGCATTCTTTGAAGAACATGCACAAACCGACCCTCAACTTCAACTACCATGGTGGTTGCGCAATATCGCTGTTTCCTCCACTAACGAACAGGGAAGCCGGCCAATTGACCAGAATAGTATACGTACCAACCGCCTCGTGCAACGCTGGATAGAGCGTTGGGGACGACAAGCCTCCGCTACACTCAAGCCAACGGAGAAAGAGGAGGAAAGTGCACGTGAATAATTCATCTCCACAAAGCCATTCCAGCAATATCGATGCCATTTTCGTACAATTGAACCAGCACGACATCGAAGAGTTTTATACCGGTTATCAATGCTGGCAGTTGCACCAACGGATCACTGCCTTGCAAACCCAGCTTGACGACTTGCAACGGCAAATCGTCGAAAACACTCAATGCATGCAAGAAGTACAACCAACCGCTATCGCACTTGCAACACTGGCACGGCTCCAGTCTAACGGCGTGAGTGATATCGACCTGCTAGATCGCATGTTGGAGCAAGGCGAATTTTGGCTAGATCGCACCATGCAGCGACTTGAATACTTTGAGCAATTAGACGATTTTATCAGTGAGGACTATACCCAATGGTGTCAACTAGCCTTAGAAGGGGCTTACGATTGGATTGACTCGATGTTAGATGGTAGCCCTACATCGTCATCTCCAGGAGCGGCTTCTGAGGAAGCGGAACTGACTGAGGCTACTGAAGAATTATTCCTACAAAAACTCAGTAGCGACGAATATGAAGACGAATCGTCACTGTTGGAAACGACACTCAAACGTCCAGCGATTACTATTGTTGATCCCTCAGAACCACTCCCTCAGTCAGAAGATATTCCTATCACACTAGAAGTGGCTCCAAATGTTAAGGAAGCCAATCCTATCGAGGAAGAGGACTTACCAAGAGATATCACGCTCGCCTCTACTCTCTCTATCGTGGAAGGCTTTACTCAGGAGCATGTTGAGGCTGAGGTTACACAAACACCAGAAGAACCTTTTTCAGTAGAAGAAGCCGCAACTCTCGACGCTGAACAGCCAGGGATTCACGAAGATATCACACCTGATTCCAGTGATCAAATACTAGATTCGGTTGTTGAAGAGCCTCTTCTCCAGGAAAATGTCACATCTGAAGAGCAGTTATCCGCAGAGAGCAATTCTATTTCCCACAATGAACATCTTTCTATACAAGAATTTGTCGAATCCTCTCCTGCTACTACAGAAGGGCCGTCGACCCCACTTGAAACACTTCAAGAAAGCGAAGAGCATGCAGCATCTGAGGTACTTTCCTTTGAAAGGAAAGAAATGGAGGCCCACTCCAGCAACAATACACCAGAAGCACATGAGCAGCATCAACAAAACAAGCCCCAAAAGCGACCAAACTTTATCAGGCGTTTTATCGAGAAAATCTGGGGAAGTGAGGAATCATGACTTACTGGACACAAAAACTCCCCAAAAATTTGCGGATTGGGCCATATGGTCTTGCAGCAACCGCGATTATCACCTTGTCCGTGCTCTTCCGTGTGATCCTGGTGGCATTTCATTTTCCCGAGGTCAACAGTGACGAGGGAAAAATGGGTATAGCGGGGATGCATATTGCTTTCCAGGGACAGCATCCAATTTATCACTATGGCCAGAACTATTTGGGAGTGCTCGAAGCCTATATCGCTGCTCCCATTTTCCGACTCTTTGGCGTTTCAGATATTACACTGCGTATCGGCATGCTCATCCTCTTTGCCCTCTTCATGATTAGCATGTACTGGCTAACCAGCTTGCTCTACAGTAAACGCCTGGCGCTGGTAACATTGGTTTTGCTTAGTTTCGCTACGACTGATATGCTAATTCAGCAATTACGCGCCATAGGAGGCGCGATGGAATTGATATTTTTTGGGGCGCTGATGCTGGTTCTGGCTTATCGCCTGGCCTCGACGGCCAGTGCGCGACGACTCGAGCGCTACGTGCTATATGTCGCCTGGGGCTGGACAGCGGGAATAGCACTCTGGGTGCATATTCTGGTTTTGCCGTTTGTACTATGCAGTGGGCTGTTGATCCTCGTTTTCTGTTATCGCGAGTGGCGTTCACTCGCTATCCCTTGTTTGCTACTGGGTTTCATGCTTGGTGGTTTTCTTTTGATTCCAGGCCGCTCCGCGATCAAACACGCACTGATTTGGCAGAGTGGAACGCCCCTATTGACCTCTGCCAGTCCATTAGAGCTGGCTTACCTTCCTCTCAAACAGTTTGTGAGCACCTTTCTCTGGGGCATTCCCCTTACAACCTGGTTTCAACCAATCTGTTCAGTATCTGATTTGCCCTATTACGGCCCGGGTACCTCGTCAACTCTGTCGTGCAGTCTTCTCCAGGGGACCTGGAGTGCAGGCTACGTTCTCTTACTGGGTACAGGATTGGTGCTCGCGGGCAGCGCGTGCTTGAAACTTTGGAAGCAGCAACGCGCTCAGGGTAAGGCTTTCGCCCCAGAAGGGCGGATGGAAGCGGTGCGGCAATTTGCCCGTTTGATGCTTCTGTTCAACGCGGTGCTGATCATTTTCCTGTATGTTCACAGTCCCCTCTCCGGCTTGAAGCCCTGGAGCACACGCTACCTTGTCGGTTTGCTGGTCACGACCCCTGGCATTCTCTGGCCGCTCTGGAGACTTACTGGCCTGGAAAAGGCTCATCTCAATCTTACAGGGACAACGAAATGGCTCAGCCGCCTGGCGCTTGTCCTGATCACTCTGGTTGTTCTGGCCTGTACGATCTGGACCGTTACTACTGTGCCTGTCGCTTACGCGAACGAACAGCAACAGATGCAACTGGTCAACGACCTCTTGAAACTTAAATTGACGCGAGTGTATTTGGAATACTGGACCTGCTATCGCCTGCTTTTCCAGAGCCAGGAACAAATCCTCTGCGCAAGTCCACCCTACCCCCGGACTATAGGCGGAGACCCTTATGCTCCCGATGCGCGCGCTGTACAGCCTGATCCCCACGTCATCAACCCAAAGGCGCCTTTTCTTTTCCCAGCTAATAGCAATCTCGAAATTGCAGCATTTGAACGGTACAATAAAGAGCATGGGAAGCACTTTCAGAAGTATACACTGGATGGTATGGTACTCTATATTCCTACGCCTGTGGGATAGCCATATGATGGCTCAACATTTCTTCCAAACAGGGGATGGTCGCCTGTTTACTCCAGGAGTAACTCAGAACTCCGGTCATACGATGGCTTGATTTTTCAAAGCCAAAACTCTATCTTATGCCAAAATCACAGTTCTGATGGGCTAGATGGATGTACCAGGTCGACTGATATTCCAGGTATAGGTACAATGGGCGCAGGATAAACTTGCAGGGAACCGCCCGGTGCGCTCTGTTGCGCCTGCTCAAATTCTGTCACCCGCTGACGCAACATGTTCAGTTCACGGCGATCCCGCAAGGCTATGGGAATGGAGAGCAAATACATTATCAATGCTCCAGATAGGCATGAGATGAGTATCCACAAGCCAATCGGTAATGATGGAGAATGCCAGGCCAAGAACGACAACTGCGCGGATACAGTGAAATCTGAAAAATTCTCAATCACCAGCACGGCAAGACCCCCACTTATCAGGCCAATTACTAGAAGCACTGCATAGAACACTTTCTCTTCCCTCGTTAGTGTGATGTTACAGTCATAACACAATCTCGCATTGATGATAAACCTGTTGTTCAGATCGTTTTTCCTCATTTCAGGACTTTTACAGTATATATAAGGCAGAGAAGATGGCAAATTGACGCCAAACTGCATTGGCCTTATACTGGTATTGGATTTGTTGGGGTAGTATGACCGTAAGTGACAAGCATCGAACGGTGTTCATATTCCTCCAAGAACGAAAGCAAAGCCTGTAGAGGTACGACACAGTGTTATTCGAAAACTACCTGAAAGAACATCCCATTCATAGCCCAGTACGAACACAATACCTGCAGATTAAACGCCAACACCCTGATGCGCTCCTTTTTTTCCGCATGGGAGATTTCTATGAGATGTTCGATGAGGATGCAGAGATTGTCGCCCGCGAACTCGAAATCGCACTGACAAGACGCGATTTCGGGCGTGGAGAAAAGTCACCCATGGCAGGCGTGCCCCATCATGCTGCCGATGGCTACATTGCTCGACTGGTGAGTAAAGGGTATCGCGTGGCTGTCTGCGAACAGACGAGCGATCCAGCGCTTTCTAAAGGACTCGTCGACCGCGAAGTTCTGCGTATCGTTACACCTGGCACGGTAATCGACCCGGCCATGCTGGCAGCTAAACGCAATAATTTCCTCGCAGGCCTCGTCGCGGGACGTAATGCCGTAGGCATAGCCTATGTCGATATCACTACAGGCGAATTTGCCGTGACGCAATTCAACACATACGAGCCAGAAGTGGCGCTGCAACAAGAGATCGCGCGTGTTGGTCCTGCCGAGGTAATCGTCGAAGCGCATTACAGCTCACAGGGAGCTGCTTCTCGCAAACGACGCTGGTTGTCGGCGGTGATGAGTGAGAAGCCAGTAACCAGGATTGGCAGTAACGGCAACCCCAATGCCGATATAGAAGCGACCATGGCAATCACACACACAACCTTCGGTGATCCAGAAACGCCATCCTTGCAAGACGAGGACGAGGATGACATAGCGCCCCTTGCCAGACTGTTGAAGGGAGTTGCGGGGCATGTGACACCCTATGATGCACGCTACTTCACAGAGGAAGACGCGCGCCATCGCCTGCTCTCGCATTTTGAGGTCGCATCATTGGAGGGTTTTGGCTGTGCTCATTTGCCACTGGCGATACGAGCAGCGGGGGCTGTACTGGCATACTTACAGGAGACGCAAAAGGGCTTATTGCGCCAACTGACCTCGCTTGAAACCTACTCAGTTGCCAAATTTATGACCCTGGATGCTCATACACGGCGCAACCTGGAACTTTTCGAGAGCGGGCGCAGTGGTTCCTCAAAGGGGTCACTTCTATGGATACTCGATAAGACACGCAGTCCCATGGGAGGGCGGTTGTTAAGGCGTTGGATTGGTGAGCCACTGCTCGATATCGAAGCCTTACAAACTCGCCAACAGGTTATCAGTGAACTTCTAGCTGATACCTTAACACAGGCACGGCTAGCGGAAGCATTGAAGAAGGCTGGAGATATTGAACGACTGATTAACCGGGTGCGTCAGCGTATTGCCACCCCACGCGACCTGGTCGGGTTGGCGAGTGGCTTGCGTGCCGCCAAAGTGCAGATTAGTTTGCCAGCAGATGCCGAGGTCTCTATGCCATCGATAGTACACCTGGTACAACGACTCGCAGATAACGAGGACGTGATACAACTGATCGAGTCTGCGCTTGTAAATGAGCCACCATTGAGCGCATCTGAGGGGGGAGTAATACGCCCAGGTTATAGCGCCGAACTGGACCAGGTAAAGGAAGCTTCGCAGCATGGACAAAAGTGGATTGCGGAGTTGGAGCAGCGCGAGCGCAAACGTACAGGTATTCCTTCGCTTAAAGTAGGCTATACGAAGGTATTCGGCTACTTTATCGAGGTCACGAATTCGCAACTTAGCCGCGTGCCATCTGACTATGTGCGCAAGCAAACACTATCCACTGGTGAACGTTTTATCACTCCCGATCTAAAAGAGTATGAGGCGCTTATTCTGAATGCGCAGGAAAGAATCGGCAAACTGGAAAGCGAACTCTTCGCTCAGGTGCGTGCAGAGATCGCTGTACATGCCGCTGAACGTGTTTTAAATACAGCACATACGCTGGCTGAGATCGATGTGTATTTGAGTCTGGCTGAAGTGGCTAAGCAGCACAACTACTGTCGTCCACAGCTTGACAATGGCGACAACATACATATTGTAGCTGGTCGCCACCCGGTGATCGAGCAGTCACAGATAGAAACTCCTTTTATCCCTAACGACACGCAGCTATCCACTTCGGATGCGCAGATTCTGATTATCACCGGACCTAATATGGCAGGCAAATCAACGTATTTGCGCCAGGTTGCCTTGATTATACTCATGGCTCAGATCGGCAGCTACGTTCCGGCTGAAGCGGCCAGTATTGGGCTGGTAGATCGTATTTTCACACGTATCGGAGCCCAGGATGATCTGGCGACGGGTCAGAGCACCTTTATGGTAGAGATGGTGGAGACAGCCACTATTCTGCATCATGCCACTCCTCGCAGCTTGATCATCCTTGACGAGATCGGACGCGGAACAAGCACCTATGATGGACTGGCAATTGCACGCGCGGTTGTGGAATACTTACACAACAACCGGCGCTGTGGAGCGCGCACACTATTCGCTACCCATTATCATGAATTAGTTGAAGTGGCCAGGATGCTGCCACGTATCCAATGTATGAACGTAGCCGTGTCAGAAGAAGAGGGTCAAGTAGTTTTCCTGCATAAGATTGTACCAGGGGGAGCTGACAAAAGCTATGGGATACACGTTGCGCAACTGGCGGGCATTCCACGTCCGGTCATACATCGCGCCGAGCAGATCCTGGCGGAGTTAGAGCAGAAAGGCGATGCGAAGGCACGTAGTAAAGCCATGCAAGAGATAAAGTTACCAACCATTATACAGATGACACTTCTCGCAGCAGAGGAAAACCTTTTAATCGAGGAAATCAAGCAACTTGCTATTGATGAACTGACTCCGATTGAAGCAATTGGCAAACTATATGAGTTGCAACAGAAAGCAACAAAGGGATCGTAACAAAAGTCTGTACTTCAATCCCTTTTGATGTTATGATGAAAGCAACAAAGATTTATGTCGTCTGGGCGTAACGTCTTACGCCTGTTTGTATTCAATTCCAAAACAACAACAAAAAGTACTAACATAGAAACCACCAGAAGGGAGGCAATTGATGACGAATCCATTACTTCAACTCAAGGCACAAGGACAAAGTGTCTGGTATGATACCGTTGATAGGGCACAACTCGTATCCGGGCAATTTAAACGACTGTTGGATGAGGATGGAATAGTGGGTGTCACTTCGAACCCAACCATCTTTCAAAAGTCAATCAGCCATGGAGATGCGTATGATGTTCAGATGACGCAACTCGTCAAGGCAGGCAAGAGCACGAGCGAAATTTACGATGCTCTCGTCATTAAAGACATCACTACTGTAGCCGATATGCTTCGCCCAATCTATGACAAGACGAACAGGCAGGATGGTTTTGTAAGCCTCGAAGTCTCGCCCGATCTTGCACACGACACCGAGGGATCACTGTCTGAAGCGCGTCGTTTTTGGAAAATGGTTGACCGTCCTAACCTGATGATCAAGATACCAGCAACTCCAGAAGGAATCCCGGCAGTTCAACAGGCATTGACTGAAGGAATCAACATTAATATTACACTCATTTTTTCGATAGATAGTTATCGTAAAGTCACTAATGCTTATATCTCTGCTTTGGAAGATCGAAATGCCGAAGGTAAAGATATCAGTCATATTGCCTCAGTTGCCAGTTTCTTCGTCAGTCGTGTCGATACTCTTGTGGATCAGTTATTGGAAGACAAGATTAAAGCCACTAATGACAATGCTGAGCAACAGAGACTCAAGTCACTCGAAGGCAAAGCGGCCATTGCCAATGCGCGGTTGGTTTACCAGGAATTTAAACACATTTTTCACACACCCCGTTTCGAAACACTCAAGCATAGTGGTGCTCATGTGCAGCGGCCGCTGTGGGCTAGCACAAGCACGAAAAATCCAGCCTATCGTGATGTGCTGTACGCTGAAGAATTGATCGGTCCCAACACAGTGGACACCATGCCACTTGAGACGATCGAAAACTTCCGTGACCATGGCAAAGTACGTCGAAGTGTCGAGGACAACATCCAGCAAGCAAAGGATGAACTCGAGGAACTTGAGAAAGTTGGCATTCATTATGACCAGGTAACGAAACAGTTACAGGATGAAGGTGTGCAAAAATTTGCTGACTCCTTCCACGAACTTTTTAAGGGTATTGAAAACAAAAAGCAAAACATCCAGTCAAAGACAAGCGCACGCTAATAGAAACATCTTTCTCTAACTTTCAATCAAGGCTCTTTGATTGGAACGAGTTTATGGTTGTATAAACGAGGAGATTAATCATGCCTCAACGTAGTGCTGCAGTGGAGGCTCCAAATCCTCTACGAGAGGGGCTTCGTATTAAGCATGGCCCTGAACCATGCATTATGGTCATTTTTGGAGCAACTGGCGACCTGACACACAGAAAGCTACTTCCGGCGCTCTATGATCTTGCACTGGAACACCCACTACCTGCAGGCTTCTCAGTCGTAGGATTCGCGCGGCGTCCCTACAGCGACGATCAGTTCCGCGATCAGGCGCTCGAATCTATCAATCACTACTGCCGCCAAAAACCGGTCAATCCACAAATATGGGAGAGTTTTGCCTCGGGTATTCATTACCTGCAATCCGACTTCCATGACGTAAAAGGCTACGAGAAACTCGGCACGTTGCTGAATACCATTGATCAACAGCGTGGCACCTCTGGCAATCGCATCTTTTATCTTTCGACACCTCCCAGCCAGTATCCCGAAATCATTCATAGTCTTGGTGTGGTTGGTTTAAATAGAAGTCGCAAAGGTTGGACACGTATTATCATCGAAAAACCTTTTGGGCACAATTTAGCCTCGGCACGAGAACTAAATCGCCAGGTTGCAAAAGTCTTTAAAGAGGAACAAGTATATCGTATCGATCACTACCTCGGCAAAGAAACAGTGCAGAATATTCTGGTGTTTCGACTGGCAAATGGCATTTTTGAGCCTGTATGGAACCGAAGATATGTTGACCATGTGCAAATCATTGTGGCAGAGAATATAGGTCTGGAAGGTCGAGGTGCTTACTACGAAGAAGCAGGGGCCATTCGCGACATGGTGCAGAACCACGCAATGCAATTGCTCTCTCTGGTCGCCATGGAACCTCCCATCACCTTCGAAGCTGATGCTGTCCGTGATGAAAAGGTCAAAGTGCTACACGCCTTGCAACCATTGATTGGTCAAGATGTTGCCAAAAATATGATCCGCGCACAATATGGCCCGGGTTGGGTAGGTGGCCAACAGGTCGTAGGCTATCGAGAGGAACCCGGAGTTTCACCTCGCTCGACTACAGAAACCTATGTGGCCATGAAGTTGTTTATTGATAGCTGGCGCTGGGCAGGAGTTCCCTTTTACTTGCGCACAGGCAAGCGCTTACCCAAACGTGTCACTGAAATCGCCATTCAGTTCAAACAAGCGCCACTTATGATTTTTAAGCGCAGCGAAGCGTACGGACAGGTCGAGCCAAATGTATTA
>WNFY01002507.1_pt1 | contig 18243 bp, 14 predicted proteins | sample 5400091 | NCBI WGS metagenome assembly WNFY01 (sample SAMN13153364, study PRJNA577476) | soil metagenome | isolation source: 60 cm soil or saprolite under grassland replicate 1 | place: USA:California | collected 2016-06-15
AGCGGTTGCGGCGAAAGCGGCGGCCGCTTTACCTGACCATGGAAGCCGGAGCACTCACCCGGTGGGCCAGCGCGATTGTGCGTCCGGTGGTGGACCGCTTGATCATTTGCGAGCCGCGGCACAATCGACTCATCAACTCTAATCCCCAAAAGAGCGATGAAGCCGATGTGCAAGGGATGTGTTTGCTTCTTCGGTTGGGCAAGCTCAAAGAAGTGTGGATGGGACAAGATCGGACACGGGAGATTTACCGAGCCCTGGTGTATGAGCTACTCAACTGGCGCGATGCACAACGCGAGCTCAAGGCGCTGATCAAGGCGCGCTATCGCGGTTGGGGTGTCTTGCGTCTGCACGGGGTGAAAGTTTTTTCAGCAAAAGGGCGCCAGCAGTATCTGGAGCAACTGCCGGCCGAAGAAGAGCGAAGGATGATGCAGCGACTCTACGCTCAGTTTGATCATGCCCTGGTACAGTGGAAGGAAACGTTGGAAGAAGTCGAACGAGTTGGCGCAGCGTTTTGGGAGGTGCGCGAGTTTGAGCGCATCCCGGGAGTGGGGCCAATGGCGGCGCACGTCTTTAGCGCGATCATTGAAGAGCCAAGCCGTTTCGGCAACAAACACCAGCTCTGGAAATACAGTCAGTTGGGGATCACCGATCGCACCAGCGACAACAAGCCCTTAGGCTACCAACGGCTGGATCGGCGCGGAAATCACGAGCTGAAAAACCTCTCCTACCACGCTTGGCGTACCGCCTGCAAATCGACCACCAGTCCCAACGCCATCAAGAGCTTTTACCAACAAAGCCGGCTTCGCACCGGGAGTGTGCGACACGCGCGCTTGAACACCCAGCGCAAGATTTTGGAAACGATGTGGATGATGTGGCTGCGCCGCCAGCCATTTGATTCGCAAAGATTTTGCTCAAAACAAATTGCCCGTGAGGAGCCGGGCCCGGTGAAAACAGGGCGCGACTAAACTAAGCAACAAGCAAAACAGCGCCGGCACGAAGACTTACCCGGAATAACTCCCGACCAATCGATTGGCGCCGCCTTGGCAATGCGGAGGTCCGTTTGGCGTGCACCGGCTGTCTGTGCTTGCTTGCCTAACAAGTCATAACCCTAAACACCACCGCGGCCCAATCCAACGAGACGCGCCACCTTCAAACCCCAGGCGGAAAAAATATCCAACTGCGGGTCAGGCAGAGCTACACACTTTTTCCTTGATTAAGAACCTTCATCGATTGGTAGATGCGTTGGTCGCTACGTCACTTCGTACATACACAACGGACTTCCTCTTCCGGAACTGAGGTGAACTGCGACCATACACTCTCCTGATGATGCGGATACTCGAGAAGAGTTGTGAGCACGTCGTTGATCGCGAGTGCTGTATTGTTCCGGGAATCGTCCATCCGCGATCCGGTTGCTGCGATGATGCAGCCTAGGAAACCTTATTTCAATCGCAAGCCCATTTCGACTGCTGACTTAACGCCCGCAGGCGTGAGTAACCTCCCGGCGATTCCGCCGGGAGGTTCGCAGGACGGTTATATGGCAATGTGAAGGTCGCAATCCTCAGCGCGCCGGCATTGCACCTCCCCACGCCGCTGTTGACGGGTTGAGTGGAGTGACCGGCGACCGGGATTCGTTCGCCTTCATTTCCGCCCCCGCCGCTTTTGTCGGCGGTGTGCCTGTGACGCGAGCTATAAATCCGTGGGCAATGCCGGAACCATCGACGTAACGACCACAGATAACCCCCTGGTCATTGATTCCGTTAAGCGATGTGAAGGTCGAGCCGGGATAGTCGAAAGTGGAAAACTGGTTTGGCGGAAGAAAGAAGACTCCATGGGTCGCGCCTGAACTGTCCGCATATCGGCCCACCACCCAGTTCCTGTCGTTAAGTCCAAACAGGACTGTCCCAACGGAGCCCGAAGGATCGATCGGGAAGTGCAGCGCCCCATTGGCGTCCCGGTAGTAGCCGTGAAGAATTCCTGAGCTGTCTATAAAGTAGCCCACCACCAACTGATTTGAGTTATTGATCTCGTAAGCAAGGGTCGAGATAGCTGCCGGGACGCTAAACGGCGTTACGGTTCCGCCAACGCTGACGAACCCCTGGAGGATCCCGCTGCCGTCATCAAACGTGCCGGCAAAGTCGGCGACATCATTTATCCCAAGCACATTGGTGCTGAGCGCGCCGGCAATATCGTATTCTGTGAAGGTGCCGCCCGACAGGAAAAACCCGTGAGCGTTGCCATCGCTGCCGACGTAGTCACCGCAGACTGTGCGTGAGTTATTGATGCCTCGCCCTTCGGTAAAACCCACGGTATCGTTAGGATCGACGATCGGCGCGCTAAAGGTACCATTGCTGAATCGGACAAAGGCCCGCGTCACCCCGTTCGAATCGATGAAAACGCCAACGATGTCGCCTCTTTCGTTAATCTTTTGCGGGAGGGTCGAATTTCCGGCCCCGGGATAATCAAAAGTCGTAATCACTTCGATAGAGCCCGAGTTCGCTGCTGGCTGAGCGAACGTCCCCATCAATGGGAACACCAATAGAACTGCCAGAATGCTGATAACTATCTGTTTTGATTTCATGATGCTTATTGCCTCCTTAGTTGAATTTGCCATTGCTAAACTGCGGATGCGGCAAAAGCACAATGCCCAGTTAACGAATTTCGAGGTGGCCAGTTTGCGTGTTAGGGCTCCCGCTATGAGCCAAGGCGGATGTTAAGGCCATCAGTTTGAATCGCTCTGAACTGAAACAGTAAGTTCATGGACGAGGCTATAAATTTGGATCGTGGACGCGCATCGCGACGACCGGAAACATTTCATAAGCCCGCTTCTCCTAGAAAGCTGTGATCCGCCGGCCATCGGGCAGGCGAGACGACCTTACCAGGTGAGCGGATGGGGGGGGATTCGAACCCCCGGTGCCTTTCGGCACACACGCTTTCCAGGCGTGCACAATCAACCGCTCTGTCACCCATCCGAGCGAATCTTCCTCTGCCTCTGCATCTTAATCTCAGTGCGGCTGGAGACAATCGGAACAGAGTAAGACTAGGAGGAAGAGGGAGAGGAAGACTGTCACAATTGCAGTCGCCGAAACAATTCGTCGAGAGGCAATTGAATGCCGATGTAAAACTCGCCGAAGTCCGCATATTCGGCGCTCACAGGATCGAACCGCATTTTGTAAACGATCGCCTTGATTTGAAATGTGTCTCGAGCAAACAACGTCACGCCCCATTCCGCGTCGTCCAGACCGGTCGAACCGGTGATCAACTGTTTTACGTTTCCGGCGAACTCGCGGCCGACGTTTGCGTGTCCTTTCATTAGTTTACGCCGCTCATCATACGGGAGCGCATACCAGTTGCGCTGCTCACCGCGGCGCTTGCTCATATTGTAGAAGCAAACAACCGGCCAATCGGGGAGCGTAGGATAAACCCGCTCCTGCCGGTAATGTTTAATTCGCTCGCGAAACGAATTCATCGCTTCGGCAAATTTTGCGGAATCGTTACGGATACTCTGCTCGAGAGTTTGCGCGTACTCCTCTTCGCTGGTGATGTATTCGCTTTCCTCGGTCAGCGACAAATAACTGTAAACCGACGTAAGCACATCTGCGCCTAAGGAGAGCGAGAGTCGCTTCTCGATTCTGTTGGCATTGTGCAGGTCCGGCGTGATCAACATGAACCCGAGATCTGCTTTCGGTGTGACCATTCCGAGCGTGAGCAACTGAGTCGATTCCATCGCGCGCACTTCCTGCACAAGCGACGATAAATTCGTTTTCGCAGCGTTCTTCTCTTCACGACTGAGCAATTGCCATTGCCCGTACTCGATCTGGTAAAACAGGTGCAGACAATGCCAGCCTTCTTCGGGAACGAGCGCAGTGTTCTTGTCAGTCATCGCGGTAGTCTCATGCCCAGAAGCATATGGTCAAGAGTGTAGCGGCGTTTGTGTCAAAGGCCGAACCCCGCAGGCGCTTGGCACAAGCGCCTCTACAACACAAATCTAACCCGCAGCCTGCGTCTTTGGCAGATGGGCGATGCAATATTCTTCACCGTCACGCGCGACGCGAAAATCGAGATTGGGATCGGTCAGCTCGGTCGCGCCGCAAACCGCACATCGATGCAGCACCTCATCGCCGCTGCGCGAATGCTCTTCAAACCGTCTTCGCCGTGTTGAAACTTCGTGGCGATGCGTCGCCTGACGAATGATCTCCGGACCGAAAAAAATGAAATAATTTGCAAAAGCGGCAATGAGCGCGGCGCGGTACGAATTTGAGTTCAGGACAAAGCCAAGCAGCAAAAACGCGGCGAAAACCCAGGCGAGCCATTTTATTTTTACCGGTAAAATGAAAAGAATGTAGATGACCTCGTCGGGGTAGAATCGCGCAAAGGCAAAGAACAACGACGCGATCAGCATGCCGTTTGAAAAATTGCTGCCGAAGAAAAACGCAGCGATCGTTGTGCCAATCATCCCGACCAAAAAATAAAGTGTAAGCCGAAAAGGGCCCCACGCGCGCTCGAGACCTTCGCCGATAAACCAGAGAAACCAGAGGGCTAGCACGATCCAAAAGCTGAGTGTTTGCGGTACAAAAATGTACGTGACCAGCCGCCAGACTTCGCCGTGGCGAATCCGTGCCGGGTCCAGATCGAGCGCGGACCGGAAACTCGGATTCAGCCACATCAACGCCCACACGAGGGCGGTGAAGCCAATCACAATCCGGATCAATCCGGGGATGCCAAGAAAACCAAAACGGCGTTCGAGTTTATCCAGCCAGGTCATTGTGTGCCGACTTTAATTCCTCGCACAAAGAACACAAAGGACACGAAGCGACGAAAGGTTTCCTTCATGACGCCGTGTCTTTCGTGGCCGTCGTGCGAGACAGGAGCTTTACCCACGTTTGATTGGCAGCTAGTTTGCCGCGTGAGCGAAGTCGCGACGAAAAAAACGCCACTTTACGACGAACACGTGCGACTGGGCGCGAGAATGGTTCCATTCGCCGGCTGGCTCATGCCTGTGCAATACACCGGCATCGTGAACGAACATCAGGCCGTGCGAAACAACATCGGCATCTTCGACATTTCGCACATGGGACAGTTGATTGCCGAAGGAGGAAGCGCGCGCACGTGGCTCAATACCATACTGACGAACAACGTCGACAAGTTACATGTTGGAACCGGGCAATACACATTTCTGCTGAACGAGGACGGCGGAATCATTGACGATCTGATCGTCTATCGCATCGGAGAACAGAAGTTTCTGCTCGTCGTGAACGCGGCTCGCACTGAAGAGGATTTTGTCTGGCTGCAAAATCATCTCAAGGGGGGGCGAACTTGTCGCCTTGAAAATCGCAGCGCAGACTTTGGCGGAGTCGCGATCCAAGGTCCGCGGATCGCGGAGCTGTTTCACGCGTTGTTCGATCAGGACTCCGATCTTCCCGCGCGAAATTCGATTGCCGACTTTCGATTCGAGGAGACGACAGTTTCCGTCGCGCGCACCGGTTACACCGGCGAGGACGGCATTGAGGTTTTTTTTGGCGCAACTGATGCAGTGACATTTTGGAATGCTGCGCTCGAAAAAGGCAAACCATTTGGAATTAAGCCGTGCGGCCTTGGCGCGCGCGACACATTGCGGTTGGAAATGTGTTATCCCCTGAACGGTTCCGATCTGTCGCCCGAACGAAATCCAATCGAGGCTGGACTAGGATTCTTTGTCGATCTAACCAAACCAAACTTCATCAGCCGCGATGTGTTGTTGAAGACAAAAGAAAATGGTCCGCGCGAAAAGCTCGTCCCATTCCGGATGAAAGAGAAAGGCCCGCCGCCGCGACCGCACTATGCAGTTTTTCAGAATGGCGAGCGCATCGGCGAAGTGACCAGCGGCACGCTTTCTCCGAGCTTGAATTGGGGCGTGGGGATGGCGTATGTCTCGACAGCGCACGCGAAGATCGGCGCGCAAATCGACATCGAAATCCGCGGACAAAAATTTCCGGCCCTCATCGAAAAAAAGCCGCTCTACAAAAAATCATGAACATCCCCGACGACCTGCTTTACACCGAATCACACGAATGGATTAAACGCGAAGGCGACAACGTACGCATCGGTATCACCGATCACGCGCAATCGGAATTGACTGACGTAGTTTACGTCGAGCTGCCGAAGATTGATCGGCAAGCGAACGCGAAAGAGGCGATCGCCGTTGTCGAGTCGGTGAAGGCCGCGAGCGACATTTACGCGCCTGTGAAAGGCACAGTTGTCGAAGTCAACAAGGCGCTCGAAGCCGACCCGGGTCTAATCAACCGCGAGCCATATGGCCAGGGCTGGATTTTTGTTTTGAAGATCGGCAATGCCGACGATCTCAAACAATTGAAAGACGCCGACGGTTACAAAAAGCAGATCGGCTGAGTCACCGGCGTCGAATAGCCGTCATGTGGCCTTTTTAATGGCGAAGCCGATGTAACCCCATCGGCCCCATTCGTGGTGCGACGTCCGCTGCGTGTCGCGGCGTCCGGTTTTTTTCTCATGCGCGTACGTTTTCGCGACAAATTCCGGAAAGGCGGCGTTCATCTGGACATCGTGCGAAACAAGCAACCCGCCGTCGCGGAGCCGCGGCCAAAACTGACGAAATTCCCAGAGCATGTGCCGATAGCTGTGCGAGCTGTCGTGCAGAAACATGTCGATCGGTGAAGGCAACTCGCCGCGCTCGAGGAAATCTTCCACTTTGCCGCGCATCGGGATGAACTGCGGTCGTAATTCGTCCGGAATCAGAGCGCCCTGCTCGCGTTCTTCGCTCCACTCGATGCTGTACAGTTTCGACTTCGTGAGCTTCTCATCTGCAAGCGCTTTCAAAATAAAAGCTGAGGACATCCCAATGAATCCGCCGGACTCGACCACGACCGCCGGTCGAAGCCAACGCGTCAGCGCGTAAAGCATTGCACAATCGAGCGCTCCCATCACGCCTTCGCTGCCCTGGATATCGCGGCGCCGGACCATTTCCGTCATGAATTCGCTCACTCGAATTTCCTGTGCAAAAGGCGACACTGCGTCCCACATGGCGTAAAATGGGGTTGCAGCCGCCTGAGTTGGATTCTGCTTATCGACTCCTGTCTGCCTGGGCCACTCAAACGCGCGCATTGTGGTGTGAAAACGGAAATATTGGCTCCTCTCTCAGTCGACGCGAACACTAATTTCCATACCTATGTCGCGCAGCGACTATCCAACTGTTTGTGAGTCCAGCGTACAACTCACCTTTTTTTCTGGCTAAGCTGTGCTTAATTCACCGGCTTTCTCCATGAGCAGCAAATCGAAGCCGCGTGAGACAGATCTGAACTTCGAAGGCGCGATGGATCGGCTCGAAAAAATTGTGGAACAGATGGAGTCCGGGAAATTGCCACTCGAAGATCTGATTGTGCGCTACGAGGAAGGAATGAACCTTGTGAAAGTTTGCCAGGAACGGCTTGCCAACGCCGAGCAAAAGATCGAAATCATTGCCCGCAGTAGTGCAGGCAAACGCGAAGTTAAAGAGTTCGAGCCAGCGCCCGAGCCGGAGAAAGCAGGAGGCGTGACCGACGAATCCGAAACCACAAATGACGAAATCAAACTCTTCTGAGAATTCTCAGACCACCGAGGCAACACCCGCGCCCAAACGTCTGCTCGACGGAATTCGCTCGCCGGCAGACATCAAAGCGCTCCGCGAACAGGATCTGGCGCAGCTCGCTCAGGAAGTGCGCGACGAACTAATTAAAGTGCTCTCCCAGACCGGAGGACATCTCGGGCCGAATCTCGGCGTAACTGAATTAACGATTGCCTTGCATCGGGTGTTCGACACGCCGCGTGACCGCTTCGTAATGGACGTGAGTCATCAGGGGTACGTGCACAAAATGTTTACCGGGCGGCTCGATCGTTTTCACACCATGCGCCAATTCGGTGGGCTCAATGGTTTTCTTTTGCGTACGGAAAGCGAACACGATTGTTACGGCGCCGGTCATGCTGGGACTGCGCTTTCTGCGGCGCTTGGTATGGCGGTGGGCCGCGACCTGCGCGGTGGCGACGAGAACATTGTGGTAGTCGCAGGCGACGCGGCGTTCACTTGCGGAATCAGCTATGAAGCGCTGAATAACGTCAAAGCGCACACCAAGCGCTTCATCGTTGTGCTCAATGATAACGAGTGGTCGATCGCCAAAAACGTCGGCGCGATCGCGAGTTACCTGAACACGATTGCCACCAGCCCGACATTCGCGCACTTACACGAGAAAGCGCGCAACTTTGTGGAATCTGTAGCCGGAAAATCAGTCGCCGAGTTTGCGCACAAGGTCGAGGAAAGCGTCAAAGGGTTGCTGGTGCCGAGTGTGATTTTTGAGGAACTGGGGTTGCGGTACTACGGACCGATCGACGGACACGATATTCCCCTGCTCATCCGGACGTTTGAGTTCTTGAAGACGCAGGAAGAACCCGTCCTGCTGCACATTCTCACCCAGAAAGGCAAAGGATACGCGCCGGCGCTCAAGCAACCCGATAAATTCCACGGTCTCGGCAAATACAAGATCGAGAGCGGCGAGACTGCGCCAACACCGACGCCGACGTATTCGGAAATTATTGGCAAGACGCTGGCGAAATTTGCAGAGACAAACCAGAAAATCGTGGCGATCACTGCGGCCATGCCAAGCGGCACTGGACTATCGCATTTTCAGAAAGCACATCCGACCCGCTACTTCGATGTAGGCATTGCGGAAGAACACGCCACGCTTTTCGCCTGCGGCCTTGCTACGCAGGGACTTCAGCCCTTTCTGGCGATTTACTCCACGTTTTTCCAGCGCGCCTACGACATGGCGATTCACGATATCGCGATTCAAAACCTAAACGTGAAGCTGTGCATGGACCGCGCCGGTTTAAGCGGTGACGATGGTCCGACGCATCATGGCTTGTTCGACATCGGTTATTTGCGTCACGTCCCGAACTGGGTGCACATGCAGCCGAAGGACGAAGATGAGTTTGTCGATATGCTTTGGACGATGTCGCACTACAACTCCGGCCCCATCGCCGTCCGTTATCCGCGAGGGTCTGGACCGGGTGTAAAAATCAAACCTGAACCGAAGCTCCTCGAGATTGGCAAGGCAGAGGTGGTGCAACACGGACGCAACGTGGCGATCTTCGGCTTGGGCAACATGTTTGAAGTCGCAGAAGAAGCCGCGCGCAAGCTGGAAGAAAAAGGGATTTCCGTTGCCCTTATCAATCCACGGTGGATCAAACCGATGGACACCGGCACTCTGGAATTCTTCGCTCGCAGCGTTGACGTCATCTGCACGATTGAAGATCACGTTTTGCACAACGGCTTTGGCTGCGCGGTCATGGAGCATCTGCACTCCCAAATGATCAATACCCCGGTGGTGAGGATCGGTTGGCCCGATCAATTCATCGAACACGGCGCCGTCCCAATCCTACGCAAGAAGCACGGCATCACAGCTGACGCACTGGTGGAAAAAGTGCTTCCGCTCCTTCGCAAAAAATCCGAGCTCAGGCCATCTGTGGCCTGACAAAGCGAAGGGCGCCTTCGTTTCTTTCGCCAAACTACAATCTGCAACTCAGAACAGCGTCGCCTCGTAGCAGCCAGAACCACGTCGCAGAATGTGTGTCGCGCGTGTAGATGCCTTGATCGGTAGTGGCACGGATAGAGGGGTCCCGCGTTGCCAGAAACAAAAGTATCGCCCCTGTTGATGGTGTGGAATGGAAGTATTGGAGGATGGAGTGTTGTGCGAGCGAATTCATCACTCCGTTTCCCCATAGCTCCGTGTTATTGTCCGTTTGGATCTTCACGGATAGGGGCGTTGGATTGAAAAGAGGCGAGAAGCCTTTCACCCAAGGCGATGGCATCCGCGTTGCCGGTTGAACGCGCTTTCGAAAGCGATTCCTGGATGGTGTTGATTGCCTGGCCGAAATTCCCGCTCTCGGCATAAGCAGCGGCCAAGGTTGCGAGTAACATTGCGTCTGTGCGCTTCGATAGAGCACACGCGTGTTCCGCCAGGAGCACCGCTTCATTCCCATCGCGCAACTCATCGCTTGGGTGAGTCGCGAAAACCCACGCCAGCTCGTCGAGCGCGCCGGTTGCATCGGGAACCGAGAATGCAGCCTGATGAAGTAGCTTTGCGGCCCCGGAAGAATTGACGAGCGCGAGCAATTGACGATGAAGATCGGCGCTCGCTTCTGTCCACTCTGGTTTAGTCAAGACTGCGTAGGAAAATTGATTAAAAGCGCCGATGGCATCGCCCTTTCGCGCCAGCGCGACGCCGAGAAGATGATGGATCTTGGCATTGTAAGGCGAAACGGCCAATGCCTCTCGTGCCGCATCAGACGCATCTTCACCATGATAAAATAAAGAAGTCAGGAGAACAAAATGCGCGCGTGGGTTTTCCTGGCCCAAGTTTATACTGAGACGAGCTTCCTTGATCGCTTTCTCAAAGTCTTTCTGCCGAGACAATAATTCCGCCAGTCCCAAATGCGTTACACTGTTCAGCGGCGCGAGCTCAGTGGCACGCTCGGCCTCGTGCAAAGCTTCTCTAGATTGTCCCACCTCATCCAAAATCGAGGCCAAAAGTACCCTCGCTGTTGCATTCGAAGGGTCGGTATCGACCGCCTTCCTGGCTTCGGTTAGAGCCGCATCGCGTTTTTCGTCCGCCTGAAGATAAATCGCCGCCCAAATGTGGTCTGCTACCGAATCGTAAATCCAAAACGACGCGAAACTATTCATTGCCCAAACCAACAGCAGAATCCCAATTGGCAGCTCCCAGCTCCTTCGCCCGCGTGTAATCACGTTCCACCCCAGTGCGCCAAAGAAACCAAGCGGGATCAGGGTGCCCAACCCATAAAAGGCTTTCACCGATCCATAACCGGGCACTTTGAGATTGAAAAAAACTAACGCAGCAGCCACAGCGGCGGGAAATCCGACGAGAAGGAAAAGGTCGGAGCGCAGATCACGAAACAGTTGCACTGATGCTGTGACCGCGCCTATCAAGAGAAGAGTAGTGGGCAATAAAGAAAGTAAGTAACCAGCGCACATCAGGCTGTAGTTCCAGGGTGGCCTCTGCAACAAATCTGGCACTCCGGCGCATAAGCCGTCGCCCCACAAAGTAGAATAGAACCCATCCAGAAATGAGCTCGTGACGCTAAATAAAGGTCGAACCAGGCTGACTCCAAAGCGCGAGAAATAAGAGATTGTTCCATAGCCGTCGTCCTGCCACCAGGGAAGGCCACTTACCGGATCCCCCCAAGGGCCCATAAGTGGGCTTCCGTATCTCGACAGGCGAAAATAATGCCAACTGCACGTCGATACGGCGATCACGGCCATGCTGCCGACCGTGATTGTCCATTTCGTCGCTGAGGCGCGTTCACTCCTAAGGCGTCTGCATAGCGCTAGGACGATAAACGGGACGGCCAGAACTGCAGTCATCTTTGTTAACAGTGCAGCTCCCAAAAGGACCCCGAGCAGACTATATGCCTGCCACGAGTTCGTCCCCAGAATCAATATCCGAAGCGCGAGATAAATAGAAGCGGAGATCAGCAGCGCCGCCAAAGTCTCGTTAGTCGGGTAATGCGACATGTAGAGCTGCATTGGCAGAAATACAGCCAGACCGGTGCCGACGAGCTGAAGATTCGGTCGCCCGGGAAAGAGCAGTCGGAGCGTCGCGTAAAGGAGAAATATCTGCCCAATACCAAATAGCATTGTCAAGGTGCGGAGCACGACGATTCCTGGAGGATTGGCGGTAGTTAGGTGAGAGAGAGAAAGGACCACGGCCGAAATGAGATAGTAAAGCGGAGGCTGATACATCTCCTCTCCCTGTAAAGGTGGGGGCAGACTATGATGTTCCTGCAAATACGTGATGTAACTAAGATGGTCCGGCGCGTCGAAACCAACTGCGAACGGGAGAAGACGCGCGTTATGCCAAAACAGAATTAGCCATAAACTAGCGAGACCGAAAACAATCAGCAGTGTCACTCGATCCTTGTTGATAACGCGATGACGAATTAACCAGTTCGCTGCAACACCAAGGGAAAGAGCAATAACACCGAACAACAGCCAGAATGGCCAGACATTAGCTAGAGCCGCAAGTGTTCGCTCACTACTATCAATTGGATTGCCCCGGCCTGGCAGTCTTGGCGCCGCAGCAAAAATTACTCGTCGCCAAGCCGAGCCCGCGCAAGACGCCGTCCAGTTGGTATCGCTGCGAATCGAGAGTTGATCGCCCTCGAGCGACAGCCATAAGGCAGGCGGGCCGTTGTCATTAAATACTCTAGCTACAATTCTATTTGCGCCTTCGCGCAGCGACGAGGAGACCTCAGCAGAGGACACATGTTTCCAATCATCGTTCGCGATGAAGTCGACCTTTTGATCGTTTATGGTTAATTGGATACGTTTCGCGGCGCGAACTCTGAGCAGTGCTGTCGGCGGCAGCGTTCCAAGATTGAAGTCGCGACGGAAAATGGTATCCAAATTTGCCACTCGGCGCGTTTTTGCTTCAACCCCGGCCGGGAACAAGATCCATTCAGCCCTTTTGTCGGATGGGAGAAAGTTGATTCCGGGATCCCATCGGCAAAGCCACGTTAGACCGGTCACCACCGCCACACCAAAGATCGCAGCTAGCGATATTAAGACTGCTCTCAAAGTTCCTTGGAAAAGCAGGTGCTCCGCCTTCCCAGCCTGAGATAGGGGGGTAAACCGTGTCGTCCGCGTTCTCGGCCAAAAGCGCTTTCCCTGGGCGTTGCCATAAAGCTGGAGCAAGGCCTAGCGAGAATTAGACTGCAGCCTGCAATCTATTTCTGCGTCCATAGAGACAGTTTGCCGGAAAACGCTCCAAGATGGCAAGCGTCTTGATTACGGCATTTTCAGAGCTTTCGATCCACCTCACTGAACGCAATCGTGCGTTCCAGATTGCCGTCAAAATCAAAATCCGAATTTCAACTGAGCAGAAGCAGGCGCGGCTCTCGGGGTAATCGATTGCCTGCCCCTTCTGCGGAAATACAGGCTCGACGCCGAGAGATTCAAAACTTTCAAGCCCAAACGGTGCGGCCTGATTTCAATTACAGTCATTGGTCTCCGTCGGAGACAACCGAGCCGGTGCAATTCGCCTCATACTTGCCTACGGTTGCCATCCTCCCTTTACTGTTCACGCAGAACATTTTTCAGAATGTCTGAAAATGATGTTTTTAGATGTATCCCTACGAGGGAAGCAATCTTCCTTCAGTCGTGAAATTAGCGAAGGGCGCCTTCGTTTCCGAAAGCGCCCTTCATAGTTTCGATGGCGATAAGCCGAATTCTGTCGGGTCCCGAAAACATTCGGGACCGGATGATCATTTATCTCTCCCGGATTTCTCTGGGAGCCCGTCCCGCAGTAGCGGGATGTGGTGCGACGATACCCGAGGATTTTTAGCGGGCCGGCTGCCCTTCCTCTGTTTTGTCTTGCACCGCATGGGGTTTTTCGTGCCTCGCGAATTGCTTCACGAGCGGTGAGCTCTTACCTCGCCTTTTCACCCTTGCCTGCACTTTGTTGCCAAAGAACCGGCGGTGTGTTTTCTGTGACACTTTCCGTCGCCGCAGTCTTTCAACTGCAGCTCCCGCGTATTTTACGCGGCATGCCGCCGTATGGTGTTCGGACTTTCCTCCAGTAAATCCCGCCAACGCGGGACTCACCGGCGATCATCTGCCATCGGCGACCAATTTATCACAAATCCCAAAATCTGGAAGCCAGGAACCAGGAGAACGGCGCGCCCGGCGGTCGCGCCCTACCATTTCTTTCCTGGATTCGTGGTTTCCAGATTTCATCTCTTTTCTGCTTTCTTGATTCAAAACGGCGCCGGGACGGTTAGGAAGAAAATTGCGATCATTGCGAGCGCGATGAGTAGTTTCCCAATCACTGCGCCGAGATTGCCCAACAAGCTGCCCCAGCCTGCCCGCCCGGCATCAATCATTCTTTTGCCGGCAACGAATTCACCGAGAACCGCGCCGATCACCGGGCCTATAAAGAGTCCGACGATGCCAAAAAAGATGCCAAGGAGCGCGCCCAACGTCGCGCCGAACATTCCCCATTTTGTCGCTCCGAAAAATCTCGCTCCGAAGTAGCCGCTGAGAAAATCGAGCGCATACGTCGCGAGGGTCAACAGCGCCAGAATTGCAATGGTTTTCCAACCAATACTTTTTTCCGGGCCGAGCATCAGACGGTGAAGGAGGGCGCCAGCCAAAATGATAATCGTTCCAGGGAACACTGGCAGCACGGTCCCGATCAGACCGACCGCAAACAGGATAACGGTGAGCAACCACCAGAAGAGTTCCATTTAACCGAATCGTAAGCCACGGATGAACACAGATGAATCGAGCGAATGGGATGAGCGAGATAGAAGGCAAAGCCGCGAGGGCAAGCGGCGAGCAAGTCGGGGAGACGAGCGAGTTTCAAACACGGATGTTGGATTGGAACAGTCTCTTCGCCCATTCATCAGAATAATCTGTGTAAATCCGTGTTAATCTGTGGCCTAAACTTTTTGACCGGCTAGGTGTCGATCTTATACTGAATTCTCGTCGGAAAAACTGATTCAAACCGGAGGACTGACTTATGCCACTTGCTATTGGAACCAAAGCGCCAGATTTCACATTGCCCGCCAAGGTCCCTGCGGGGCCGAAGCAAATCCGGCTGAGTGACAATTTTGGACACAAGAACACGTTGTTGCTGTTTTTTCCCATGGCGTTTACGGGAACATGCACGGCGGAGATGTGTGAAGTCAGCGCTGGTATGAATGCCTACATCGGTTTGAACGCCGCTGTTTATGGAATCAGCGGGGACAATCCGTTTGCACAAGAGGCGTGGGCGCAGAAGGAGAAGATCACAGTGCCGCTGTTGAGCGATTACGAACACAAAGTCGCGAAGGAATACGGCGTGATGTACGATTCGTTCCTGCCGCAGATGAATCTTGGAATGGGCGGGGTGCCGAAACGCTCTGCGTTCGTCATCGATAAGAATGGCGTGATTCAGTATGCTGAAAGCAACGACGACGCGAGACAGTTGCCCAATTTCGACAAGATTAAGGCCAAGCTGGAAGAGTTGAAATGATCACGGCGCACTACATTGTCATCCCGAGCCGCGCAGACGGCGAGGGGCCTCTCAGTTGTGCTTTTGATGGCGCTGATACCGTGCGTGCCGCTACCAGTCTGTGCGGGGTCCTTCGCTTCGCTCAGGATGACCTGAATTGAAATGCACGACGAATTTAAAACTCTGAGGAACTTTGATGCCGGCAAAGGGCGCGAAGGTTTTCTGTTTTCGCTGCCGGCGCTGGAAGAACAAGGCATCGGCAAAATTTCGCAATTGCCGATCAGCATTCGGATTGTCCTGGAATCGGTGCTGCGCAACTGCGACGGGGAAAAGGTCCGGCGCAAAGATGTTGAAGCGCTTGCGAAATGGAACGCTAAGTCGCCCGCGAACGTCGAGATCCCATTCGTGGTGGCGCGCATTGTCTTGCAAGATTTCACCGGAGTTCCGCTAATTGTCGACCTCGCAGCGATGCGCAGTGCTGTGCGATTGCTCGGACGCGACCCGAAGATCATCGAGCCGCTTGTGCCCGTCGATCTGGTCGTTGATCACTCGGTACAGGTCGATTTCTTCGGTTCGCCACGCGCATTGGAACTCAATTTGGACATGGAGTTCAAGCGGAACCGCGAGCGCTATCAATTTCTCAAATGGGGTCAGCAGGCGTTCAAGACTTTCCAGCTGATTCCACCGGGAATCGGCATCGTGCATCAGGTTAATCTGGAATATCTCGCGAAAGGTGTTCTTCGTAGCGGCGACGCCTCGTCGCCGACGGGCCATTCTGCGACGGGGGCGTCGCAGCCACTCTACTTTCCCGATACCCTGGTCGGGACAGATTCGCACACGACCATGATCAATGGCCTTGGCGTAGTTGGCTGGGGGGTGGGCGGCATTGAAGCCGAAGCCGGGATGCTTGGGCAGCCTGTTTATTTTTTAACCCCGGAAGTGGTGGGCGTGCACATGAGCGGACAGTTGCGCGAAGGCGTCACCGCAACCGATCTCGTGTTGCACATCACGCAATTGCTGCGCGCGCAAAAGGTCGTTGGCAAATTCGTTGAGTTCTACGGTGGGGGCGCCGCATCGCTGCCGGTGCCTGACCGCGCAACCATCGGCAACATGTCGCCCGAGTACGGTGCAACGATGGGTTTTTTCCCGGTTGACCACGAGTCAGTGAATTATTTGCGAGCTACGGGACGCAGCGAGGAGGTATGCCGTGCTTTCGAAAATTATTTTCGCGCCCAGAACATGTTTGGCATGCCGCGAAAAGGCGAAATTGATTACAGCGTTGATATCGACTTGGATCTGGCGGTCGTGCAGCCGAGCGTCGCCGGACCGAAAAGGCCTCAGGACCGGATTGATTTGCCAGAGCTCGGGAGAAAGTTTCGCGAACTCCTTGAAACACCGGTGCACGACGGCGGCTACGGAAAGAAACAGGTCGATCTTCGCGAAAAGCATGTCGTCGAATTGAATGGCAGCGCACCACGCGACAGCGCAATGTTTTCTACCGATACCAAGGAGGATCAGGGAATCAGACCCGGTGAAGCACTGAACGTGCTCGAGATGGTGGCAAACCGACCAACACCTGATCCGGGCAGAGAAATTGAAGCTGAATCGAACCAAGTGTTCCGACATGGGCGTACTCACATTGGCCACGGCAGCGTCCTGATCGCCGCCATAACGAGCTGCACAAACACGAGTAATCCGAGCGTGATGATTGCGGCTGGATTATTGGCGAAAAAAGCAGTCGAGCGCGGTCTGCGTGTCGATCCTGGCGTGAAAACGTCGCTCGCACCCGGATCGCGCGTTGTTTCCGATTACTTGGAAAAGACCGGACTCCAAACATATCTCGACCAGCTCGGATTCAATCTCGTCGGCTACGGTTGCACGACTTGCATCGGCAACTCGGGGCCGCTGCATCCAAACATCGAGAAGACGATCCACAAGTACGATCTGGTTGCAGCTTCTGTTCTTTCGGGAAATCGGAATTTTGAAGCTCGCGTGCATCAGCATATCAAAGCGAATTTTCTGATGTCGCCCCCGCTGGTCGTCGCCTTTGCTCTCGCCGGCCGAGTTCACATTGATCTTTCCCGCGATCCACTTGGCAAGGACAAGAATGGCAAAGAAACTTTCCTTCGCGATCTCTGGCCGACTCTCAGCGAGATCCAGCATACGATGCAGAGAGCGCTCACACCTGAAACGTTCCACAAATTTTATCGTGATTTCGCAGGGCAAAATCCGAAGTGGAACGAAATTCCATCGAGCACAGGCGACATTTATCAGTGGGACGAGAAGAGCGATTACATTCATGATCCACCGTTCTTCGAAAACATTTCGATGGAGCCCGGCCACATCGCGGAAATCCGAAACGCTCGCGCGCTTGGCATTTTCGGCGACACGGTGACGACCGATCACATTTCGCCTGCGGGAGCGATCAAAGAGAGTTCCCCGGCTGGAAAATATTTGGTGTCGCGCGGAGTTCAGCCGCGCGATTTCAACAGTTACGGCAGCCGCCGAGGCAACGATCTGGTGATGACTCGCGGCACATTCGCGAATGTTCGAATCAAAAACCTGATGGTGCCCGGAACGGAAGGCGGCGTGACGAAATATTATGGGAATGGCGAGGGCGAACAGATGTCGATCTTCGATGCGGCGATGAAATACGCGGAGACGAAGACTCCGTTGGTCATTCTCGCCGGTCACGAATACGGGACAGGTTCGTCGCGCGATTGGGCAGCGAAAGGGACGCGTTTGTTAGGCGTGAAGGCGGTCATCGCGGCGAGCTTTGAGCGAATTCACCGTTCGAACCTGGTTGGAATGGGCGTGTTGCCGTTGCAGTTTCTCGAGGGCACAACCGCACAATTGCTCGGGCTCGACGGCTCGGAGAAGTTTTCGATCACGGAATTGTCCGACTCGATCAAACCAGGACAACAGGTCACGCTGGGGATCGAAAGAACGAACGGGGAGAAACGCGCGTTGCCCGTGAAGCTTCGGATCGATACGCCAATCGAGATCGATTATTATCGGCACGGGGGGATTTTGCCGTTCGTGCTGCGCCAGTTGCTAGGCTAAGTAACTCGCTGCGGAGTTTCACTGCCTGGCACGAAGTTTCTCCGAACTGTTGCGAGTCGCCAGAAAAACTGACTGAACGGACTGCCGCTGTAGAAAAGGATTTCTCCTTTTCTGGGTTCACGAGTCATTT
>WNFY01006255.1_pt1 | contig 18242 bp, 19 predicted proteins | sample 5400091 | NCBI WGS metagenome assembly WNFY01 (sample SAMN13153364, study PRJNA577476) | soil metagenome | isolation source: 60 cm soil or saprolite under grassland replicate 1 | place: USA:California | collected 2016-06-15
ATCGTGAGGTTTCAAAACAATGGCTCGAAGCCAAACGGCTGGCGGGCGTTCCTGAGTCTGTGGTTCTGTACTGTGCACGTCATCGCTTTTCCACAGATGCGATGGAGGGCACAGGTAATGTGATGGCGGTGATGGATGCTATGGGGCATGGGTCGGTGAATACCACACGCATCTACACCCACTCTAATGTGCAGCAGATCAGGGAAGCGATCGAGCGGCGGAACCAGTTGTCAACGAAGCCTGTGGAAGCTGTGCAAAAGCTGGCCACAAAAGTGGCCACAGTCGCCTGAGGCAACCGTGTTAGAAAATGCTGTAAGTGATTGAAAGAGAGTTGGTAGCGCTACCGGGAATCGAACCCGGGTTTGAAGATTGAGAATCTTCCGTCCTAACCCCTAGACGATAGCGCCATTTGGCTGCGGACGGCTGATTTCTGCCGTCTTTCGCGTGAAGCAGAGCTCATTATAACAAAGCGAAACTGGCGTCTTGCCGCTGTGTCTTTTGTGCTTTGAACTGGAGAGAATCAATTGTGCTTGCGCGTTTCGCGCAGGATGATGACAAAAGTCCGGCCACCAAAACCGAGATCCTGTTCGATTCGTCCAGTCACGGTCGCACTTGCGTTGTGAGGGGGAATGGTATCTCTGTCGCTGAGCACCCACAGGCGGCCGGTGCCATCGTCCAGTTCGAATGCGCCTGCGTCCATCACTGCGAAAGAATTCACGACACGACCGGCAACGTTGATTTCTTTGTCATGAAATCGTCCCGGATCGCGATTGAGCAACTCAATGCTCACCCGATCAGAGCATGAGGATAGGAACAGAATCAGGCTCAGTAAGCATGCACACCAGATCGTCCTTGAGCAGAGGCGGTACACGGCAAATCATTGTCTCAGAATTGGTTTTGTCGCGACCAGCTCCACGTACATTTGCCATTTGCTTGCAGAATTCCCCGCAGCGGCTGAATCCGAGTTTCAAAGAAATGGACGTCAATGCAGAGGCCTGAAGCCATCCAAGAACAACCAGTCTCTGCTCATGATATTTTGATACTCGATGAGGAAAATCCTCCTTCTGATTCTGGCGCTGGTTCTGACTGTCACGTGCGCCATGGCCGCGGAGGAGCAGCTCCAGCCGCTGCCGGTCCCTGTTTCCAACAATGCAGTTGTCGGAATCAAAGTTAATGGCCAGCTGTTGGTCTATTCCATGATGGGCCTCGGCTCGAAGAAGACCTGGAACTCGGTTACCAATGCGGCTTACGCTCTCAACGTCAAGTACGACACCTGGACCGCCATAAAGCCCGTGCCAGGTTCCGGACGGCTGGGAGCTGTCGCCGCTGGCGTGAAGGAACAGATTTTTCTCATGGGCGGATATGTTCCCGACCCAAACGGCGCGCAGGCGATTGTCCCAGACCTTGCAATCTAAGAACCGGTAGCGCTGCGCTGGTACCGCGGCGCGGAAATGCCGATTGCGGTTCGCGATGCAGTCGCAGGCGTTTATCGCGACCGCCATATATATGTTGTTGGCGGATTTTCCAAGACCGGCCCTACGAATCAGGTGCAGCTGTACGACAGTGCGACTGACAAGTGGACTTCGGCAACGCCATCTCCGGGCTTACCGGTTTTCGGACATGCCGGCGGGATCGTGAACGATAACATTATTTATGCGGGTGGATCGACGATGACTTCCGGTAAGCCGGGATTCACGACTGCGGATGAATCCTGGATCGGCAAAATCGACCGTAAGGATCCTCGCAAGATTGCATGGAGCAAGTTACCGGCACCTCCGACCTCAGCTCGGTACCGGATTGCCGCAGGCGCTTCAGAAAAGGACCAGAGAATCTATTTTGCCGGCGGCAGCGACAAGGTTTATGAATTTAATGGAATCGGACTTGACGGCACGCCCGCTGAGCCCTCGCCTGTGACCTTCGCCTACAACGTGAAAAGCAATGCCTGGGAGACGATCCAGCAAAACGCGCCCACTCCGTCCATGGACCACCACGGTCTGGCCGTGGGTCCCGATGGGCTCATCATCGTTGGCGGCATGGCTTCTGGTCAGAAGGTGCTCGCCACCGTGGAGCTTTTGCCGAAAAGTAAATAGAGGTCAGCGAGCGCGAGCGAGCACCAGCGTCACATCGTCGGGCTGCTCAGCGCCGCCAATCCAGTCCTCCACGGCGGCGGTAACGATTTCTGAAATTCGCTCCAAAGAAAGATCGCGGTTCTCCTGAACCAGTTCGATCAGCCGCTGCTCACCAAATTCGCCAAAGTCGTTTTCCGGCTCAGTGACGCCATCGCTGTAAGCGAGAAAAATTTCGCCAGGCCGAAGCTGCACGGAGCCTTCATCGAAGTTGAGATCGTCGAAGAGCCCGACTACAGTACCGCCGCGTTCAAGCTTGCGTACTGACCCACTCTCCGACAGCACAAGCGGAGGCAGATGTCCAGCGTTGCTGAAGGTGAGCGTCCGCCCGCTGCCATCGTAGAGCGCGAGAAACATGGTCGCGTACTTCTCCATCGGAGTGGTGTGATAAAGCTGATGGTTGAGCAGAGAAAGTAGAGTGCCGGGAGCAACTTCTGCGCCGGGAAGTATGGAGTCGTATTGTTCCACGAGCGCCGGCCCGGCACCAACGGCCTGCACGTGTCGCAAGGCGGGAATGCCCTCCATCGAGTAAGCCCGGACCGCGGAGTGGATCGTCGCCATCAGCAGCGCTGCAGAAATTCCTTTGCCGCTTACGTCACCGACTGCGAGCATCAGTTTCTCGGGGCCGAGGGGAAGGAAATCGTAATAATCGCCACTCACACTCCGCGCCGGACGGCAGAAGCCGTGCACTTCCAAACTCGGCAGCTGCGCAATATGCCGTGGAAACAATTGTGCTTGCACTTCCTGCGCGATAGTGATCTCGTTCTGCAGGCGCTGCTTTTCCTTCTGCTCCAAAATCAGCTTCTCGATGGATTCGGTCATCAAGTTGAACGAACCAGCTAGAGCGGCGAGTTGATCTTTCGATTTGATCGGAATGCGGTGACTGAAGTCTGCGCGGTTGATGTGCGTAGTGGCCAAATAGAGCTGCGCAACGGCCCCTGTAATCGATCGAGTCAAGCGAGTGCCGATGTACCAGGCAGCGCCTTCGAAAACAGCGAGCGCAACCAAAAGAACAATAAGGACAAACTCAAGCGTCGGTGCGAAGGTCCCAAGGGAAGAGAAGGCATGATCATAAAGTTTAGACAGGCGCGTCCGAACACTCATGGGTGCCGGACTTGCGGGCAGTCCATTCGCCCAGTTGACCACAGGCCGGTAAGTCACCAACTTCACCGGGAAATCCAGCGCACGGCGAGGTGACGGGAGGCTGCCCATGCTGTAAAGAGGGGTCGGGTGTTCGGATTCGGTGTCGGACTTCCACAATGTGATTTCACCGAGGTCATTGGATAATTCCGTCAGAAGGCGCGGATCCAGCGGCCGGCTCGACGCCACCGTCAGATTCCCTCGCTTCGTGGGAAGCGAAGCTACCGACCGCAGGAAAAGCCTGCCTCCGTCTTCTACCACTGCAGTAAGGTCCCGGCTTACAAAAACGGGAAGATTTGAATTGGCTCCGCTATCGGCGCTGAACACGATAGCACCATTGAGCCAAGCAATCGTCGCCCAACCCGGCTCTCTTTTAACTTTGACGCTGCTGATGTCCCGCCCGGCGTCTAGATCGGATGCGATCTCGGCGCTGACCGCCGCATTACTGGCATTGAGTGCTTGAAGTATTGAGTCGATCCTGGTCCTTAGAATGTAGGCTGCAAACTGGCCGGACAGCAGCCAAAAGGCCAGTCCAGCTAGCACCACCACCAGCACCACGGGTATGATCCCGATAAAAAAATACGTAACAATAAGGCGGCTTCTGACGCGCCATAACAGCCGCCCCGACGCCCATCTTTTTGCCAGCCACAAAAGCAGGGTGACCACGATCGCGGTTAGAAAGAATACCCAACCGTCCAGATAGCTCGCATAAGAAGGTCGCAGTCGTCCGGCAAACGTTTTGACTATATAGATAGCAATGTCAAGCCCCGCCATGTAGCAGGTGACGAGCGCCAGCTTCCCCTTGGGAAGGAGGCCATTCTTTTCCAGCCACGGGCGGACACTGATTAGGCGGGACTGCATGCTATGACGGTGAATTATAGATGGTAGGCGGGTGGAAAAAGCCTTCGATAAGGGTGGCCCACTTCCCGGCTATCTAGAGAAGTGGGTGTTTGAGTCTAGATTTCCGGATAGAAGTCAAAAAAAGCGTCGAGGCTCGACTTGAGCTGCTTCTCAATCTGTTCTTTGCTACCTTCGAGTACGTGCATGGTAACGTGCGCCTGATGTCCGTTGTTCAGCTTTAGAGTTGCGTCGCCGACCTCGGCAACTTCATCCGCGGGCAAAAGCCGCATTCCGTAGACTAGAGTTAGGTTGGCCATGGGTCAATTCTAAATCTTCGTCGTCGGTCATTGGTCGTCGGCGTGCGGAGGTCCGAGGGCGGCTGTCCCCACGCGGACTCAGCCGGTTCTTATGCTGCTACAATTTCGCTGTGTTCCGGAAAATTCTCACGCTTGCCATAGTGACGCTAACGACATACGTTTGCGCCGCCCAGGCGCCGTCTTCACAACAGCAGCAGTCGCCGCAAGTCAAAGTCAATGTTCTAAATGTCTGCACGCCGTCGCCTGACGAGCAGAAAGAGATCGCGGCGGCACTCGCCGGAATCCCCAAGAAGCCGTCGTTCAGTGCTGATTTTGAAGTGGACCGCGGACGTTCGGTGCTCGATCCGAATGCAAATCCCCTTGCCATGGCGAATACCGGTGCAAGTATGACGGCTATGCCCACCGACACAACTGCCGTCGCCGACTTTGTTCGAATCAGGCATGATCTGACGGGGACACCATATTTGAACGTGCAGTACTCGTTCAGCCGTGATACTCATCAAATGGTCGAGACGCTCGTGTTTCGAATTCGCGATCCGAAAGATATATTGCAGGTCTCTATCGAGGACAGCGCTTCGTCGGTAACGCCTGCCACCACCATGCTCAGCGCGACCACGCCTGCAAGCCGCATCAAACTGCAGCGTTTCGGGAAATCGTCGGTCGTGCTCGCTCGCTGCTCGGCTACGACCGAAGGCTCGATTCCTGATCAGAGCGCCTACGAGCCGCTGTTTTCGGCAGCCTCTGCGCTCATGTCTGGGTATCGCGATCTGCTTGGGGCAAGAAGACTGGTACCTGAAGAACTGACCAGAATCCACGGGAGCGGAGCGGGAATTCGCGGGAAAACTGCGACTGCTCCGCATGGCAACTGAGCCCGAATTTTGCGGTTGAAACCGAAACCAGATTCCGTAATCTAACAAGCTGTATGGATATACGAAACGTCGTCGTCATCGGATCAGGCTGCGCGGGGCACACGGCTGCGCTTTACACCGCACGCGCCAAACTGAATCCTTTGGTGTTAGAAGGGCACGAACCCGGTGGCCAGCTTTCACTGACCACGCTGGTGGAGAATTTTCCAGGATTTCCCGAAGGAATTCAGGGCCCAGAACTGATTGCCAACATGCGCCGGCAGGCCGAGCGTTTTGGGGCTGAATACAGACTGGCGCATGTAACTGCCGCTGATCTCAGCAAGCGTCCGTTCACTCTGCAAGTCGGTAAAGATGTAGTCCAGACGCAAACCCTCATCATCGCCAGCGGGGCGTCGGCGCGATGGCTGGGATTGCCGAACGAGCAGGCCTTGATCGGTCACGGGGTATCATCCTGCGCCACCTGCGATGGCTTTTTCTTCTCCGGCAAAGAAATTTCCGTGATTGGTGGCGGCGACTCGGCGATGGAGGAGGCACTGTTTCTTACCCGCTTTGCCACCAAAGTGACGCTGATCCACCGACGCGACGAATTCCGCGCTTCCAAGATCATGTTAGAGCGCGCGCAAAAAAACGAAAAGATCCAATTCCTCACCAATACGGTCGTCGAAGACGTGTATGATCTCTCGAAAAAAGAGGTGACCGCACTGAAGCTGCGCCACGCTGATAACGGCAAGACTTGGGATTTTCCCACCAGTGCAATGTTTCTCGGAATCGGCCACATTCCGAACGCTAAGATTTTTGAAGGTCAATTGGACACCGATCAGGATGGATATTTGAAGACCACAAATTTCGTCTTCACCAAAGTGCCCGGCGTGTATGCCTGCGGCGACGTACAGGACCGCCGATATCGGCAAGCAATAACGGCTGCCGGTTCGGGTTGCATGGCGGCGCTCGAAGTGGAGAAGTTTCTAGAAGATGAAGGACGCTGAATCGTCTGCTTTCCGCCGGTTACTTTCGTCCCCACGAGCACACTACTGAGGTAATTTGCGGCCTCCAGTCATAATGTTTACTGTGTGAACATTATGAGACGTTCCCCTTTTCTCCTGGTACTTTTGTCGCTACTCTTTTGCGCTTTACAAATCGGGGCTGCCGTGGCGCAGGATGATCAATCCGCCGGCGATCGCAAGGTGCTCAGCAAAGTTGTTCCGAGTTATCCGGCGATTGCGCGAAGCATGAACCTTAGCGGAACCGTGAAACTGGAAGCACTCGTGCTTGCCAATGGAACGGTCAAGTCCGTGCAAGTAAAGGGCGGCAATCCGTTGCTAGTGCAGTCGGCTGAGCGCGCCGTGCATGACTGGAAGTGGGAGAAGGCCGACCACGAATCAACCGAAGAAGTTGAGTTCAGGTTCCATCCGTAGCTAGATTGTCCTCACAGGTCGCTCATATTTGTTCGGCAGCATCGTTGGCGGCTGGCCCTGATCACCGTCAATGAGTTGTGATACAACTTTCTGTGATCTGCACGCTAGCGTCCACTCCATTTCCCGCCACGTATTTTCGATGGCCTGAGACACAGCCTGGAGCCCTGTGCTAAGGGCGCTGTTCATTTCACTTTCCGAAAGCCGCAGCCTGCGGTCTTTAGCTGAACGTTCATCCCTCGGACAAAAAATTTCAGGACGCTTCGTTGCGGGTACCCGAGTCGAGGACGCACTTCGGGTCACGCGAACACTGAACGTTGCAGGCCTGAGCGTTTCCATTGATAACTTGGGCGAAAACGTGACTTCGGCCGAAGAGGCTGTGCAGAGTGCGCGGCTCTACGAGGAGTTGCTTTCCGAAATCTCTGGGCGTGGATTGAATGCCAACGTTAGCCTGAAACTCACTCACATGGGACTCGATATCGATCCCAAGCTGGCTTACAGCCAGGTAACTTCGCTGGTGTCGCGCGCTGCGTCCATGCAGCCAAAGAATTTTGTGCGGGTAGATATGGAAGGATCAGCTTACACACAGCGCACCCTCGATCTCGTTCACGAACTCCATAGTCCGCTGGAAAATCGGGGATGCGTTGGCGCTGTCATTCAGAGTTACATGCGGCGCTCTGAAGAGGATGTGGCGAAGCTGCTCGCGGAAGGAATTCGCATCCGATTGTGCAAGGGTGCCTACAAGGAACCGGCGGAGGTTGCATTCCAGGCCAAGTCTGAGGTGGATGCCAACTATATCCGTCTGATGAAAACTTTGCTGACGAGCGGCATTTATCACGGCCTGGCGACGCATGACGAAAAAATTATTCGTGAGGCGAAAACATTTGCGTTAACCAATGGCATCCCGAAAGACAAGTTTGAGTTTCAAATGCTGTATGGCATTCGCCGGGATTTGCAGCAATCGCTGGCGCGCGAGGGCTGGGGCATGCGGGTGTACGTTCCCTTCGGGATTTGGAGACCAAGGGGATGATCCGCGATCGGCGCTTCTTCGTTTTGTTGGGGACACTTCTGGCTGCCATTTGTCTTGCGACGCCGGGTTTCGCCAAGCGGCTGAAACCTCCTGCAGAGTTGGTGCGAAAGCCATCAGAGGCGGAAATTCAGGTTGGCTCACTTCGGCTGCGCAGGTGCAAAGGCGTGCCGGCCTACTGTGGCGCGATCATCCGATCGCTTGATCCTTCTGGCGCTACCACGCGCGACACGATCAAAGTCGGCTTTCAGTATTACCCTCATCTGAACTCAACGGCGCAACAGCTTGAAACCATCGTTGCCTTGGAAGGTGGTCCGGGATATCCAAGCACGGAATCTCGCCACAGTTACATTGGGCTGTTTCGCCCATTGATGGACCATCACGATCTGCTGCTGGTAGATCACCGGGGCACAGGACTTTCGCACGCGGTGGATTGTCCACTGCTTCAATCTGAGCCCAATCCGCAACACGACGGAATCTCCGCGTGCGGAGCAACTCTGGGCACGACGGCATACCTTTACGGAACCGCGCTGGCGGCGGACGATCTGGCGGCCGTGCTCGATGCGCTGGGAATCCATCAAGTTGATTTGTATGGCGATTCATACGGAACTTATTTCAGTCAGACGTTTGCCGTTCGGCATCCGCAGCGGCTGCGAGCTTTGGTGCTCGATGGCGCTTACCCGATTGTGGGACTTTCGCCATGGTATCCGGAGATTGCGCCCACCATCCGAGAAGGCTTAAGGCTTGCCTGCCAGCGATCGGCAGCTTGCCGCGATGTACCCGGCGATGCGGGAAGCAGACTGGATCAGCTCGTGGCAAGTTTGCGCGAGCATCCGTTATCAGGCACAGCGCAAGATGGTGATGGGAAAACCGTGGCAGTGACGGCCGATCCTTCGAGCATCGCGTATCTGCTGTTCTCGAACGCGACGGCCCTTGTGGTTTTTCGCGAACTCGATGCGGCAGCCAGAGCTTATCTCGAGCACCAGGACTCTGTTCCCCTGCTACGCTTGGTAGCCGAAAATCGCAAAGCCGGAGAAACTGGTGGCCGCGATACACAGGTCGCCTCATACAGCGCCGCGAGTTTCGTCTCTACGAGCTGCGCTTCGTATCCCCAGCTCTATGACACGAAGGCGCACCCCGCTGATCGAGAGGCTCAACTGCAACGGGCGATTGCGGCGAAGGAGACCAGTGATCCTGCGGCTTACGCTCCATTCACCGTACGCGAATTTGAGGCTATGCCGCTTGACGATAGCGTGCTCGATTTATGTTTGAACTGGCCGCAGGCGCCGCCAGAAATTTCTGTCGGGTCTCCGGTTCCGGCGAATGCTGCCTTCCCAAGTATTCCGGTGCTCGTGCTCTCGGGAGACCTCGATCCGCTCACGCCCTGGCCGCAAGGGGTGGCAGCGGCGAAGCAGTTTCCAAATGCCAGGCATGTCATTGTTGAAAACACGGGTCACGTAAGCGCACTTGAAGACAACGACAACTGCGTCTCAGAAATGGTTCGGCGGTTTGTAGAGACGCTCGACGCCGGCGATACATCATGCGCGAAGAAAGTCGCGGAAGTGCACCTGGTGCCGAAATTCTCCGCCCACGCCGCGGAGTTGGATCCGGCAACTGCCACCGCGGGAAATCAGGCAACCGAAAACGATTTGCGAATAGCGGCGGCTGCGGTCCAAACCGTCGGAGATGCTCTCGCCCGCTGGTGGGTAAACGATTCAGGGAAAGGCGTGGGACTCCGAGGGGGGCGTTTTAAATATAAGACCGCAGGCAGCCACTCGATTTACAAAATTGAATACCTTCGATGGACAGATGATGTGAACGTTTCAGGCCGAGCCGACTGGAACTACGACTTTCCGGGGAGTGTCACAGCCGATCTGAAGGTGACGGGACCCGGTGGAGCGAAGGGAACGCTGAACCTTAAGTGGAACAGCCGCACCCCTGGCAGCGCTGCGCAGATCACAGGAAAGATAGGAAACAAAAAGGTTGTTGCGACGATTTATGCGCCGTAATTTTCCCACGGAGACCCGGGAGAATTCTTTGCCGCGGATTTTCACGGATTAACACGGATCTCAATTCTGTTTCTAAGTTGATTGCTCAGAATCCAATGGTCGCTCCATGATGGATTGATTCAGCGTTCAGCTGTAAAGCCTAGATGCGAAGTTGGTCCGCGAAGTTAAGCTCTTCGCCGATTCGCATGGACTCCATTAATTTTTGGCTTCTGATCCGTGTTGATCCGTGGCTAAAGAATTTGATCTTGTCCTTCGCGCCTCCGTGGTGAAAAATCTGCGCCTAGCCTGGGTCCGCGGCGAATGCCTGGTCGGCGGTCAGCGGCACAACAACGCGCACGCAAGTCCCCTCGCTGCCAGATTCCACTTCAAAGGTCCCACCTAACTCCCGAATCCTCTCGCGCATGCCGGCCAGGCCCACGCCCGAAGTACTGGAAGACCGAAAGCGGTCGAGAACTTCGTTTGGAATCCCCACGCCTTTGTCGCGAATCGTCAGCACAACACTTTCAGAGCCAACTCCGAAGCGCAGTTCTGCGGTGGTGCTCTTTGAATGACGGTGGATGTTAGTAAGGGCCTCCTGCAATACTCGAAACAGTGCGATTTCCACCTCCCGCGGTAATCGCTTCGCGGGCTCCGAGATTTGTATGTCAAGGTGCAGGCCGCTGCGCTGCGCAAAGCCTTCCGCGTATGAGGTTGCGGCAATAGTGAAACCGACCTCGTCGAGTCCGGTGGGATGAAGCAGGTGCGAAATTGTGCGCGTTTCTTTGATGGACTGGTCGAGCAAGCTCACGCATTCGGCGTATCGAGGATCGCTGTCACGATTGGACAGGGACTCAAGCGTCATTTTGGCGGCGGCAAGGTACTGCCCGATGCTGTCGTGCAACTCCCGTGAAAATTTTCGTCGCTCGTCGTCACGCAATTGCAAAAGGCGCGCGTTCAGGCGGCGTGCGGCGTTTTGGCTGGCTAGGGCCGCAGCTTCCGAGGCATGTGCTTTGCGCTCGGCCTCGACCGCGGCATTGGCCGCTGCCGCTGCCTCTTGCTGGGCCCATTCACGGGCATGGAGTTCGTCGCGCAGCAGACGATAGTGCCAGAGTAAAAGCATGACCGCTGCAATGAAGGTGATCGAGAGAATGAAGATGAGAAACACGAAGTGCACGTGCAATGCAGTCGTGCGCTGCTCGAGCAGTTTGGCCTCTTCGCCTCGCATAGCATCGGTGATTGAGACGATTTCGTCGGCAACAGCTACGCTCTGCCGCGTCACATCGGGCTGACCGGCCGGGGTTGGCTGCCCGCTCCGCTTGAGCGCGACAGATTTCTCCCAGAGCTGTACGCGGTCATTGACCAGGGCTTGCAATTGATCGCAGGGTTTTTGCTGCGTGGGGTTGTCGGCAGTGCTTTGGCGCAGATTATTGAGGACCACCGGGATGTGTGCGACATACCGCTGATACTGTTCCAGCGCCGCATCATCACCGCTAAATACGTAGCTCAATCGCGCCCGTGCCGCGGAAGCAATCGCAGACTCTGTCTCGCCGAGCAACTCCTGTACCTGATGAGTATGAGTGACCAGACGCTCGCTTTCGGCGAGATTGAGCACCGTACTGTAGACCAATATCGCGCATACAAGCAGCAGGCCGATGGCGATTACGAAGGCAATGCGAGCTGTCAGGCGGCTCAACATAGACACATGAACGAACCGCTAGCTCACGCGGCGGGAGTGAAGCTCAAACTTGTCTCCGGATCGGGGATTGGCAGCAGTTTAGCAGAGAACGAACCAGAGCATTGAATCGTCATAACTCGCGTGGGACAGGCGGCTCGCCTATCTTGTCCGACGCGAGGCCCTTTTCCAGACTTCGTACGAGCTGGACACGCGAGCCGTCTATCCCACGTATGAGCACTATCGTGGAGGCCGAGGAATGTAGCGCTGTGGACCGGTTTTCGGTTGTTGCTCCGATTCCGGTTGCTGCGCCGGTGCTAAGGGAAGCCGCGACGCATCATTCAGTACCTCTCTCTCCTGTGGAGAGAATTGGCTGAAGCGCCCTGATTGGATCTCACGCTGGCGTGCATCAGGCGGCATAGCTCGCAACGTTTGGATTGCATTTCGTACAGCCTGACGCCGGTCTGGTGGCAAGCTCTTGTACTGTGAATCCATCGAACGGAAGTTCTGCTTCTGTTGCGGTGTCAGGTGCTCCCATGTCTCCATTCGGCGCAAGACTTGCTGCTGCCTGTCCTGAGGCATGCTGTCGAAACGCTGCAATCTCTGCTCAAACTTCTGCTGTTTCTCGGGAGGAAGCCGCCGGAACTGCGGATCGTTTTGAAGGTCACGTTTCTGCTGATCCGGCGGCAGCTCGCGATGTTGATTCAGCCATTGCCCGGAGTGATGCCCTTGCGTCGGCGGCTGATACGGTCTTGGCACATCGTTTCGAGGCTGTTGAAACTGCGGCTGTGGATGGCTCTCTGGACGTGGTGCTTCATGACGTGGCGCCTGAGGCCGCGACGGCCGCGATTCCTGCCGATTCGGTCGCGGAGCCGCGTGCTGCTCCTGGCGATTCGGCCGCGGAGCAGAGCGCTGATCGTTGCGGCGGTTCTGCGTGAGTGCAGGAACGACGAGCGTCAGCATAAGAGCCGCGGAACCTAGCCACGTGCCGAATTGTGTTGCTGCCTTCATTTCCCACTGATCCCCGGAACTAATCACGGATTCGCAGTTACATCCTGCTGAACTTGCATGTCGTCCAGCAGGTCAGAAGCTGAATCCGAATCGGCGTCTGCAAACAAATCATCATTCTTGTCGAGCACCTGTAAGTCGCTCACGGCCGTGCCTGGCTGGACCGGCTGCGATGTAGCTTGTGAAGTCTCAGCGACCTGAGTAGAATGCCGCGGCACCATCTTTCTAACCTCAAAAAGACTCACTCCTGCTACTAAGGCAACCGCCAGTGAAACCGCGAATGCAGGGCGCCGCATCCAGGCGAAAAAACTACGCGGCTGTCTTGCCGCCTCCTCGCGCAATCGAGCGTGCAGCCGCGTATCAAAGTACGGCGACGGCTCCGGCGCCTGCCATTCATCCAGCAGTGCCATGGTCTTGCGAAATTCTTCCAGCTTGCCCGCACATTCCGTGCAGGAACGCAGATGGTCGTTGATGCCGGGCGGCGCGGCGGCCAGTCCGGCGGCCAGGTCCGGAAGCAGTTCGCGAATTTCTGTGCACTTCATGATCTTCCCTTTCCCCGTGTGTGGGGCGGGCGCCCTCGCCCGCCATCCTCAAACAAATTCTTTCAGCTCCGTCCGCAGCGTTTCATATGCGCGGAACAGAAGCGACTTGGTTGCTGATTCGCTCAACTTCAAAACTTCTGCAATCTGGCGATAATCCATCTGCTGGTACTTGTGCATCAAGACCGCCATCTTTTGTCTCTCCGGAAGCGCCTCGACTTTTGCCTTGATTGCTGCCAGGCGTTCCCGCCGCAAAATTTCTTCTTCTACACTTGGTGTCTTGTCCGCCAGGTCCCGGGCTTGCCCGGTTTCACTGTCGGGTTCGTCCAGATTCATCACATTTTCTGGACGTTCATGGCGCGTGTCCCGCGCATAATTTACGCCCAGATTCGTCGCGATCCGGTAAAGCCAGGTTGTAAACTTCGCGCTTGGTTCATAATTTGCCCGTGACCGATAGACCCGCAAAAAAACTTCCTGAGCCAGGTCTTCAGCCGCGGCCGAATTATGGGCCATGCGGTACATGAAATTAATAATCTGGCGCCGATATTTTTGCACCAGATAATCGAAAGCAGAATCGTCTCCTGCCTTGACGCGAAGCATCACGTCCGCATCAGTGAGTTCCCCAGCCGAACCCGCAACCGCAGCTGCGTGTCCGCCCATTGCAAGCAAGCTACGATCTAGCGCAATGCTGGCCACATCTTCTTCAACCCGATTGGATTCAGAAAGTTGCGGGTCTTCTGCGCCGCGGGGAGGAGCAGATGTACCGTGTTTTGAAGAACTTACGGCCGAGGATTCGGGTTTGCGTTTCTTCCACATGCCGATGCAATCGGGACCGAGGAAAAACATGGCTTTTCCCCGTAAGTCCTTTGGCGACCAGAGGGTAGGCTAACACGTCATAGAAAGGCACGGAAATCATGTGACGTCTGAAAAAAACGTCGCTCGCTACGTCTTGGCGAAAGGCAGATACCCTGCACATTGCATTACCGGGAGGCGCGGATATTTCGGAAAATTGGAATCGTCTAGCGATTTGAGACACATGTAGAAAGTGGAACCGCGGTCAGACTGGATCAGTCGCATGTGGTGACAGTCGGCACACAGGCCAGCAACGTTTGCGTTCCCAGTTTGTTCCTTGTCCACGTCGAAAGCATAGCTCAGGCACCCGTACCCAGGCTTTTATTTGGCGGCCGTGAGCGGCGAAGTTCCCCCCGGTAGTTTCCGCGATCTCGATGTGTGTACCATGGTACAATGGTACCAATGCCCGATAAATCTCGAACTATTGAGCGCGTTCAAACTGGCGTGCGGATGGAGAAGCGCCTTGTAAAGGTCTTGAAAGGCTTGGCGGAATACCACGATATGAGCCTCGGAGACTTGCTCGAGGGGATCGTTCTCCACGCCTTCGATGGCAAGTGCGCCTTTCAATCCCAATCGCTTGCCCGTATTCGCGATCTCAAAAAGTTCTATCACCTCGACCTGGATTCGGCAGCAAGCCACAAGCTGATCGAGGGACGGCCACATCCAGGGAAGGAGAAGCATCGGTGAAAACTACCCTATGAATGAGATTTCCATAAGTCGCATGACGGATGACGAATTCATAATCGCTTTCGAGGCGTGCACGCTTCCAAACGAGGAATTTCATCATGCCGACCACGTTCGAATGGCGTTTCTCTACCTTTGCCGATTCTCACCCATTGAAGCGCTGCAAAGATTTTCGCAGTCACTCAAAAACTTTGCAGTGGCCAAAGGCAGGCCAAACCTCTATCACGAGACTATTACCTGGGCGTTCCTGCTGATGATTCGAGAACGAATGGTCCGTTACTCTCAATGCCGTGGAATTCAGCCGACTTGGAATGAGTTCGCGGGCAACAATGCCGACTTGCTGAATTGGAAAGACAACATCCTGAGGCGCTACTACCGGGAGGAAACGCTATCTTCCGAACTGGCGAAAACTACTTTTATTTTCCCAGATCGCCTGGAAACGAATCGGCTGGATACAGGCAGGTGACGCCGTAGATTTATATTTACTGGTGAGTCGTTTCAATTCCCCGACTTGTCACTAAATACACTGCAAAACTTCCCAACCAGTGTCCGCCTTCGTAGTGCTCTCCCGTGACAGCCGCGAGTCCGGCGCGCTCATGAGTGTCGGCGGCGGCGTTGATCGCTTTGAGACGCTTGTCGTTGTGGGGAAGGGCCGAAGCGATGCCTCGCAGCATCCATGCACGGCTAAGGTTGAGTCCATCGAGGTGCGCGAGCTTCGGATCGCTCGGATCGGGTGAGACGACCGGCTGCAACCAGTTCCCATTTTTTGCGTGCGAAAGTTGCGGCAAAAAAGTTTTTAGCCAATGCGCAAACTCATCTATTGGCAACACGCGTCGCATTGCGTCCGCTTCAGCGAGGCACGGTGAAAGAAAATCCTCACCGGAAGGTTCGTACCCGAGAGGGCAATCTCTGTCCTCCGAATAGAATTGACGTGCTTTGGTTTCGACCAGGTGCGCAAACCGTCCGTTGCCGGCACCGCGGGCGTAGTCGAGCATCACGCCGAGCGCGAACGCCGTTTGATCGTGTTCTCCGATGCGCACCGGATTTGACAACTTCGGCAGCCACGTACTCAAGCGCTCCACGGATGCTTGCTCCAGAGGCCGCAGATTCGCTGACATTTCCTTTGCCTGAGGATCGTCCCATTCGCGCAGTTCGGTCGCAAGTTGCAGCAACCACGCTAATCCATAAGGACGCTCGAAGCTGGCGCGCCCTTCGCCGCGAAGATATGCCGCCTCCTGCGCGATATTTTCTGCAGTCAAGCTCCGCCGCAGCGCATCGCGTGCAGACACCGCAAATGGCGCATCGGGATGAGTTCTCGCCAACCGCGCCAGCAGCCAGTGTCCATGAACCGACGAATGCCAGTCGTAGCAGCCGTAGAATGCCGGCGTCAGCCTTCGCGGAGGCGCTACATCAGCATCGCCATTCAGCGTATGGCTGATGTGGTTCGGAAACTCCTTATGGACACACGCCAGCGCGAGCTCGGCGAAACGCCCGGCGGCTTGCATGTCGAAGCCGCTTGCTATCGAGCTGTTTTGTGCGATTGCAACACTCGCTATGAGACAGACCAACGCCACAAGTATTTTCATGTGGCTGATAATTTAACCGATCAACGCGTGATTGCGTGGTTGGACATTTCGGAAGTGAGATGGCAAACTAAAAACCTGCCAGCCTGGGGCGCTTAACTCAGCGGTAGAGTGCCATCCTCACACGGTGGAAGTCATAGGTTCGAATCCTATAGCGCCCACCAGTTCGTCATTTAAAGATACCCACGCCTTTGCAGTACACTTGTGCACAAACTGGAACAATCGGAAATGGAAGACGCTGCTGCATCATCATCACACCTGTTCACCGCACGACAGTGCAGTGTGATTTCGTTGCTGGTGGGACCCGCCCAATACCCTCTTGGCTGGTTTCTAGTGGGATTGTTGGATCGTTTCGGACTGTATCAAGTGCACACATGGAAGGAGTTGCTTTTCATCTGGATCTACATGATCGGTGCTGTCGTGGCGATCATACTGGCGATGATGGGATTGAAGGGAAGTACGGGACGCAGCATTCTGGCTTGGATCGCAATCGTCTTTGCTGTTCTCAACCTCTTGCCCACTGCCATCGTAATGAGTGGCTGGTGAGGTGTGCCAGAGTCGGAAGCGTCAACGATTGTAATCGACTGATTACAGCAGCTGACTGTTGTTACCTCCAAAAAGTGGTTTTCCAGACACTGCTGCCGACCATCCAGAGGAGAATCGGCGTACACTCCCTCTAACGCCACATGGGAACGATAAGTGAATGGCTTCGTGTTCTTGCCGTTGGCGCCCTTTGGGGTGGCATCATGGCATGGCGGGTGCGTATAAAGACCCGATGAACAATACGCGGAGAGGCCGGGTTCTTTTCGCACTCGATCAGATGGCTGCAGGACTACTCTTTGGAATTCTGCTGATATTTCAATGGCGGCGTGCGTTTCACCAGCCGCTCGTCTATATTACGGCTGCCGCGGCGGCAGGAATGTTTATCTCAGGCTCGCTCGTCCGTAGGCAGAAACATAAGGAGTACTGAATCTGAAGAACAGAATCTCCTCGCCATCCCACCAGACCTTCGTTGATTGGCGATAAATCAGCATTACACTCACTGACACCTAAGAAGGCGAATGGAAAGCGCAAGCTTGTGCTATCGCCTGATAACGTCACCCAGCTGTTGATTGACCGCCGTAGGCCGTTCCTGAGGCACAGTCCATGAAAATCTCAGCCGATCTCCCTGCGGACTGCCAGTTTTGTCAGTTCGCAGAACAACACGTTACTCGATAGAAGAAATGAGGGCGAATGAGGATGAAGGAGCGCACGGATGGAGCACTCGCAATTGAGCATTGGAAGAGATCGACTCGACCGAAGAAGCTTTTGCAAGGCCGCCAGCACGGCGACGGCCGTCGGTTTATTAGAGGCAAGCCTAGGAAGCGTCTTGGCCCACGCAGACCTCACTAAGGAGCAACGTGACAAGATGACGGCGGACGAAATCATTCAGGAGATGAAAGCTGGCAACGAACGCTTCCGGTCGGGCAAACCGCAGCATCGCGATCTCATGCGCGAAGCTAAGGCGACTGCGAAGGGACAGTATCCTGCCGCGATTGTCTTCAGTTGTGTTGACTCGCGAGCACCCGTCGAGTTGATTCTCGACTTTGGTATCGGCGATATCTTCAGCGGTCGTGTGGCAGGTAACATTGCTGATGAGGACACATTGGGTAGCATGGAATTTGCTTGCAAGGTGGCAGGCTCGAAAGTCGTGCTTGTCATGGGCCACACTGCCTGCGGCGCTATCAAGGGTGCCATTGACGGGGTGCAACTTGGCAATCTCACGGCGTTATTGGCCAAGATCCGTCCGGCCGTTGAAGCGACTCACTACACGGGGGAGCGCTCGGCCAAAAACTACGCGTTCGTAGACGCTGTGGCACGAACGAACGTGTCACTGACTATCGGCAACATTCGGGAAAGGAGCCCTGTGCTTCGGGACCTTGAATCCATCGGCAGCATAAAGATTGCAGGTTCGATGTACAACCTGGAAACGGGAGCCGTTGAGTTCCTCGGGTAGCGGTTATGCGACCTTCGGTTCCGCCATCGCCGAATCATTGTGCGTAAAATCGTGATATCACGCAATATAAAAAGGCGCCCACTTTTGCGGTAAGTTGTGAGTCGTCAGAACACACTTACCAAAAAGGAGCGCCTCTATGAATCAAGAGAAGTATATCGGCATGGACGTTCATGCCGCCACTATTTCCGTTGC
>WNFY01008851.1_pt1 | contig 18241 bp, 19 predicted proteins | sample 5400091 | NCBI WGS metagenome assembly WNFY01 (sample SAMN13153364, study PRJNA577476) | soil metagenome | isolation source: 60 cm soil or saprolite under grassland replicate 1 | place: USA:California | collected 2016-06-15
ACTTCGTAGCGCTGGCGGTTTACTTCGGCGAATTGATTGAGCAGGTCGACGTTGCGTTGGTTTACTTCGAGCTGCGCATATTCGTTCGCCAGCCGATGAAAGGCCGCGCGGGCGCGCGAAAGTACATCGAGCTGTATCCGCCGAAAATCCTCGAAGGCCGCGCCGGCTTCGGCCGTCGCGGCTCGTGCTCGACTTAGATTTTTTCCTGAAATCGGAACTTCCTGCTGGAGCATGAAGCTTTGATCCGTGAACGCATTCGGCGGGATCGAGACGTAGCGCGCGACGCGCGACCTCGCCTGCGCTCTCAAATCCTCCCACGCGGCGGCTTGCGGCACGCGCGCCTTCATTGCCCGCCATTTCTCCTGCGCCGCTTTGATTGCCGGATTATTTTCGAGGACGACGTTCCTCACGTCATCGAGCGAAAGGCTGCCGTCTCGAACTGCACCGTCATTATTTCCGGCCTGCGCAGGCCGAAAAGTTAAAGCTAAAAGTAAATTAAATAGTAGAGAGAAAGTTGTCGTTTTCATTGATCCAGGACTGCGGTTGAAGACAAGGCATGCCCGCAAATGGGCACACCCCGAGCGTCAGCGTCCCTGGATCAGATGAGACGAATACAGATGAGCGCGAGCGTCGGAGGAGGATGCGACGAGCCAGTCGCGCCTAAACGAAGAACCGACTTTGGTGTGGTATCTTGGTCCACACCCACGATGGCGGTGGCCGAGGGCGAGGCGACAATACTTTGCTGATCGGCGCCAGACTTAGCCAACGGTTGAGATGGGATTGCGCGATTTTTCTCAGATGTCTCGCAACATTTCTTGTTTGCGCAGCAGCCTGGCTGGCAGGCTTTCTCATTCGCCACATTCGAAAGAATGCATGACCGCGCCGAAAGCGGCATGGCTGCGACGAGTAACGTCATCGCAACCACGAGTGATATTGCAATTCTCCTCAGCACTACGCTTACCTCATAGCACAACTCGGACCCGGCGTCGAGGGACGCATTCATCGCTAACTGATTCACAGTCACGCGGGCTTTTTCGTTTGCTTTTCTCGAAGCATTTTGCGAGGAAGAAGATCATGATTTTGTTACTTGGAGAGAATTATGAAAATTGAAAACTTAGAGTCTATAGCAAGAAAGCTGGTCGCCCCCGGCAAGGGGATCCTGGCAGCGGATGAAAGCTCGGGGACAATCGAAAAACGATTGAAGAGCATCAATGTTCCTTCAACGGAAGAAAATCGGCGGGCATATCGTGAGGTCCTATTTACAACAAAGGACGCCGGCGAATTTATTAGCGGTGTAATTCTTTTCGACGAGACGATTCGGCAGAAGACTCGCGACGGACGCACTTTCGTAAAAGCGCTGGAAGAGCAGGGAATCATCCCTGGGATCAAAGTGGACAAGGGCGCCAAGACGATGGCGAATTTTCCTGGCGAAAAGATCACTGAAGGTCTCGACGGATTGTGCGAGCGGCTGGCGGAATATCGACAGTTGGGAGCGCGATTTGCCAAATGGCGCGCGGTGATCGCGATTGGGGAGAACATTCCCACGGGCACATGCATCGCCGCAAACGCGGAAGCCTTAGCGCGCTATGCGGCGCTTTGTCAGGAAGGGGATTTGGTGCCTATCGTAGAACCGGAGGTGCTCATGGATGGCACGCACACGATTGAGCGTTATTTCGAAGTCACCTGGCAAACACTGGAAAGCGTCTTTCACGCTCTCTACGAGCACCGGGTTGTACTCGAAGGAATGCTGCTGAAACCCAACATGGTTCTTTCAGGAAAAGATTGTCCACAGCAAGCGTCGGTGCAGGAAGTGGCGGAAGCTACTGTGCGCTGCATGAAACGCGTGGTGCTAGCTGCTGTTCCTGGGCTTGTCTTTCTCTCAGGCGGGCAGACTGATCAGCAAGCCACCGAGCATCTCAACGCGATGAATCAGTTCGGTGACTTGCCTTGGCAATTAAGCTTTTCCTACGGACGCGCGCTACAAGCCCCGGTCCTGAAAGCCTGGAAAGGCGAACAGGCGAATGTGGCCAAGGCACAGCAGGCGTTCTACCACCGCGCCTGGTGCAATAGCAAAGCGCGCTTCGGTAAGTACACCGAAGACATGGAAACCGCCAAGGCGGCGTGACGCGTGGCATACTGCGTAGGAGCAGGAGGCGAGGTACAAACCTGCCACGCAATTACGTTTTCGCTCTTTCGTCATTCGACATTCGGGCTTCGTCATTTAGCGACATCGCAGTGTGATGCTCCAAAGAGTGCCGTTACAACGCGATCCTAACGAACACTGACTGGCGTTTCCATGATCTACACTTGCCCAATGCATCCGGAGATCGAGCAGGATCGCCCGGGCGCGTGCCCAAAGTGCGGGATGACTCTGGAGCCGAAATCTATCGGAGCCGAGGAAGAGGAACAAAGAGAGACGCGATCGCTATCGCGAAAATTTTGGATCGCGCTGGTTCTTACGATCCCGGTGCTGTTCCTGGCAATGGGTCATGCCATTCCTGGCTTGCAAATCGATTCAATTGTCCCAAAGCGAATCGGAAAATGGATTGAGTTTGCGCTAACAACGCCTGTGGTTCTTTGGGCGGGGGGCTTTTTCTTCACGCGCGCGTGGCAGTCGATTGTTAATCGCAGCCTCAACATGTTCACGCTCATCGCTGTCGGCGTGGGCGCGGCATATTTTTACAGCGTTATTGCAGTCATCGCGCCTGGAATTTTTCCCTCTTCTTTCCGACGTCACGGAGAAGTCGATCTTTACTTTGAAGCAGCCGCGGTAATTACAACTTTGATCCTGCTGGGACAATTGATCGAGGCGAAGGCCAGGAGCCGAACCGGACATGCGATCAAAGCGCTGCTGGGTCTTGCAGCGAAAACTGCGCACCGAATTCACGATGGCCAGGAGCAGGAAATCGCGGTGGAAGAAATTCAGAAAGGCGACGTGCTCCGCGTGCGGCCGGGCGAGAAGATACCAATCGATGGTGTGATCATCGATGGTAAGAGCAACATCGACGAATCAATGATCACTGGCGAACCAATCCCGGTAAGCAAACGGGCAGGCGAAAAAGTGATTGGAGCAACAGTGAATCAGACCGGCTCGTTTTTGATGCGCGCCGAGCGAATCGGGTCGGAGACGGTTCTCGCGCAGATCGTGCAGATGGTGGCCGACGCACAACGCAGCCGCGCCCCTATTCAGAAACTTGCCGACACAGTCTCTGGTTATTTTGTGCCGGCAGTGATCGGCGTTGCGATAATCACTTTCGTTGTTTGGTCGATCGTTGGCCCTGTGCCGGCGATGGCTTATGCGCTGGTGAATGCGGTTTCAGTCCTGATCATTGCCTGTCCGTGTGCACTCGGGCTGGCAACGCCAATGTCGATCATGGTTGGCGTCGGACGTGCTGCGCAAGTTGGAATTCTCGTAAAAAACGCGCAAGCAATCGAGGTTACCGAAAAAGTTACGCACCTGGTTACAGACAAAACGGGCACTCTGACAGCCGGTAAGCCACAAGTGGTCAGCCGTGTGGCGAAGAGCATAAGTGAACGAGATCTTTTGCAGATTGCAGCATCTGTGGAATCCCAGAGCGAGCACCCGCTCGCGCGGGCAATTGTAGAAAGCGCGAAGACAGAAAAAATCGAGCTGCGTAGCGTAATCGATTTTCAGTCCACCACCGGCGGCGGAGTCTCCGGTAATCTTGACGGCAAAAGAATCCTCATCGGAAAAGAAAAATTTCTTGCCGATTCGAATATCAGATTGCCTGAGGAGCTGACCAAAGAAGCCCGTGATTTACAGGAACAAGCGCAAACAACCGTCTGGATCGCACTAGATGGACACGCACTCGGAGTCCTCGGCATCGCTGATCCCATCAAGCCGACGACCCGAACGGCGATTCGCGAACTTCACGACATGGGCCTGAAAATCATCATGTGCACTGGCGACAATCGGCGCACGGCGGAATCGGTTGCCCGCGAATTGGGGATTGATCAGTTCCGTGCGGAAGTAATGCCCGATGAAAAAATCGAGATCGTCAAAAGATTGAAAACCAGCGGCGCAATCGTTGCAATGGCGGGCGACGGAATTAACGACGCGCCCGCGCTCGCCGCCGCCGATGTGGGAATTGCTATGGGAACGGGGACCGATGTCGCGATCGAAAGCGCTAGCATTACGCTGGTGAAAGGCGATCTGATGGGAATCGTCAAAGCGATCCACCTTAGCCGCGCCGTAATGCGAAATATCCGGCAAAATTTATTTTTCGCGTTTATCTACAACGCGCTCGGCGTGCCGATCGCGGCTGGATTACTTTACCCATTCTTTGGGCTGCTTCTGAGTCCGATGATCGCCGGCGCTGCCATGAGCTTCAGCTCGGTTTCTGTTATCGTAAATGCGCTTCGTTTGCGATCGATCAAATTGTAAACGACCGGCAATTCGAAGAATCATTCGCCCTGCGACGTCAGGAGAGAGTTGCCAGACTAACTAACCGCAATCGCAACTCTTTCCACAGTTGCATGCCTTGTTGTCGTTCATCGGACAATTCTTGCCGGTCTTCTGACAACTCGGCTTGTCCGCCGCGAAACCCACCGTGCAAATCGCAGCTGCCAGGATCGAAAACAGGACTTTGAGATAATTTTTCATACTCAACCGTCGCTCGCGAGCATTGCGAACGCCAGTGGAAAACATCAGAATGCGCGAGTGACGCGGCAAGCGAGGCGCTTGCCCTACAACGATTCGTCCAGCAGTTTGTCGCAGAAGTGCCGAAGATATTTTTCATCACCACCGCCATCTATTACACGAACTCGTCACCGCACGTCGGGCACGCGTATGAGATGGTTCTGGCCGATGTGATTGCCCGCTATCACCGGCTCAAAGGTGAAAAAGTCTTTTTTCTGACCGGCGTCGATCAACACGGACAGAAAGTTCAACAGTCCGCGGCGAAAGCAGGTGTTCCTCCGGCTGAATTCGTCAAAGGAATTTCACAGAAGTTTCTCGATCTCGGGAGAAAGCTCGAAGTGCGATACGACGACTGGGCGGAGACGACCAGCGATCGGCACAAGAAAGTGGTCCAAGGAATTTTGCAGCGTTTATTCGAAGAAGGTGAAATCTATAAGGACAAACAAGCCGGGTATTATTCGGTTCGCCAGGAACAATTTCTTACTGACAAAGAACGTGGTCCCGACGGCGAATTCGGTCCGGAGTGGGGGGAGATCGAGTTTCGCGAAGAGGAAAATTACTACTTTAAGCTCGGCCAGCACAAAGAGTGGCTGCTTCGGTACATCGAAGATCGCAAGGTTGCAGTCATTCCCGATTTTCGGCAGACCGAATTGCGCAATGCCGTGGAAAAACTCAGCGGCGATCTCTGCATTTCGCGTCCGAAATCGCGGCTCGATTGGGGAATCGAGTTGCCGTTCGACAAAGATTTCGTGAATTACGTCTGGTTCGATGCCCTAACGAACTACATTAGCTTCGCCGGCTACGATCCAAGTCTCTCAACTCTCAACTCTCAACCCTCAACTTTCCGGGACAAATGGCCGGCGCTGCAAATCATCGGTAAAGACATTCTTGTTCCGGCGCACGGCATTTACTGGCTGATCATGCTGCACGCGATTGGATTTCCAGACGATCAAATGCCGCAGCTGCTCGTTCACGGTTGGTGGAACCTCGGCGGCGCAAAGATGAGCAAAAGCACGGGGAACATTATCGATCCGTTCGTGCTCGCCGATAAATACGGAGCCGAAGCGCTCCGGTATTATTTGATGAGTGACATTGCCACAGGTCAGGATGCCGATTTCTCTGAAGAACGTCTCGTGGAACGTTACAATGCCGATCTGGCCAACTCGTTAGGCAATCTGCTCAATCGCACGTTAACCATGGTCGCGAAGTATCAAGATAATCGCATTGCGTTTCCAGAAGGCGAGTGGTTGCAAAATCCAGATGAGCGTTCGACGGAATCCTATGCGGAGCACATTGTTAAGCAGATCGGAGCCTACAAATCACACATGAGCGCCGAACGAGTGCTTCCGATTACGTTACCAGTCACATTCGGTCCCTTTGTCGCTAACGCTGCGATCGGAAATATCTTGGAGATTGCAGATCAAGGAAATACTCTGGTCGAGAATGCAGCGCCTTGGAAGCTCGCCAAGCGTTTGGAGAAGGTTTCAAAGCTAAAGCTTAACTCCGTCCTATATGCACTTACGGAAACGCTACGCATCATCGCGATTTTGATTTCGCCGGTGTTGCCAAAAGCGGCGCATGGAATTTTCGATCAACTGAATTGGAAGATGGAGTTGAGCGGAAAGAAAGAACGGTTTTCGCTTGAAGACGCGAAGTGGGGCGGCTTGCCGGACGGACACGTTGTCGGCAAGCCGGTGCCGTTGTTCCCGCGAATCGACGTCGATGAAGGCGTTTGATACAAACGCCCTACAATTTGACCCGGATCTTGCAGGGCGTCTCTGAGACGCCGAACTATTGCGCGCGCATCCGCCGACCATCGTGCATTGCATTCGGAAGTTGCCAATCCGAGAATAGTGGAGCAGTTTACATAGAATTATGGCGAAGACTACGTATCCCACACTGTCGATCAGCAAAGCGCAAAGCGGGTTGCCAAAGTTGTGCCGAGACAAGAAGGCGATCTTGATTACCACCCACGAAAAACCTGTCAGCGTCCTGCTGCCGATCGAGGACTATGAGGCTCTGATTGAAACAATGGATTTATTGGCCAATCCAACAGCGATGCGAACGCTCCGAGCCGCAAAAGCGGGCAAACTCAGATATCGCCGCCTGAATTTGGACGATGAGAATTTTGGCCTCTGATCAGGTGGCCGGATGGTTACGCAGTTTGCCACCTGAACCGAAGCGGCGAGTGCGCGCCGCGCTTAAAGGGTTGGAGCGCTGGCAGGGAGACATGAAACCGCTTCGGGGTGAGCTGGAAGGTGTCTATCGGTTGCGTGTCGGTGGTTATCGCATCGTGTGTCGCATGATTAGCAGATCGCTGGTTCGACTGGAATACGCTGATACACGCGATGTAGTTTATGAAGCCTTTCGCCAGTTGCGTTTGCTAACCGAGATGGAGGAATAGCCGTTAGATGAGGCACGTTTTCACTTGAGACGCGGAGTGGGGGAGATTGGCCGACAAGCATCATCTCGGCAAACCGACCCCGCTGTTTCCGCGAATCGAGACCGACAAAGGCGTTTGATACAAACCCCCTACAATTTGACCCAGATTTTGTAGGGCGTCTGACTCGGTCGCTCCCGCTGCCTCGGCCGTCCGGCCTTCCTGTCCATGTCGCTCGGCGCCCTCGGCTCCATTCTGTGAGACGCTGATCTGTTCAAATTCGGATTCAGTTTCAACCGCACGAGATTGACGCTTGACCGACGCAGAGCATGTCGACTTTGCGCCGGGTTACAACAAAGAGCCGCCACGCTTTTAAAGGGTGACGGCTCATTGCAAGTTGCTACTGCCCGGGGATAACAGCAAAAGGCTTATCTCAACGCGAAGGTGGCGCTGCCTACAACTTGACCGTTGATCATGATGTCCATGGTATAGGTGCCGACGCCGAGTGCACTCGCGCTCAGATTGTAGATGGCAATTAGAAATTCTAAAATTCGAGCCCGTGTCGGCGGAGCCGGTGTAAACGGACTCGTCGATCTGTCCGGTGGTACCGCTAGCCGTTAGCATCAATTGTAATGGCCGACGAACCAGCCATTGACCACCGTAGATTCACGGCTTGATCACGGTCCCAATTATCTGCAAGAAAATGTTTCACCGACGCGAGCAGGAAGGACCGGAATTTGCCATGGAGTCGATCTGTGCGCGCGTAGGCTTTAGTTAGCAAGAAGAACGCGAAAAATGATCGCGTCAGGTCCTGTGCATGGGGAGGAGGATAACCACGCCGGCGGATAAAGCTGTAGATTGGCGCCCAATACATCTCGCATAGTCTTGCAAGAGCGTCTGCCGCCTCGGGTACGTTTGTGAGAGCGGACTGCGCCACGACGCTCCAATGCGTGGTGGCAAAACTCGCGCCGCCTTCTTGCAGCGTGCCAGAAGTTGCTCTCACAGCCGAATCATAACAAACGGCGGCCCCGCCGTTCACGACTTTTCTACGGAAACTCGAGGGTGAAGTTCCCAGAAACTCCCAAAGTGTCATTGTTCTCGCAGATTGAATCCTGATTTCCGGGGAGCACAGGCCGCTGGCCTGTTGGTCTCGGCAGCTTGCCGAGACCGGGCCTTTCAGGCGTTCACTCCGAGTTACGTGTGCAAAGAGGTTGCCGGCAGGGCTGCCGGCAACTGCAGGCTGGCAGCCTGCGCTCCCCCCGAAGGTTCGCGTTAGCGTCGCGTGAATCACTGCGCGCATTCTTCAAAAGCAGCGGGCTCACCGTGCAGATGCGCGAGGACTTCGCCGGCGAAATGAAGTGAGCCAGTAATTAGAATTGGATTCGGTTTTGCGCGCGCGAGCGCTAGCGCCTCATCAACGGATTGAGTGATGGAGTAGGGGAGTGGTGGAGTAATGTTGGCCAGGACTCTTGCTAGCTCTTCTGGATCAGCTGCGCGCTCGCTGCGAATTTTTGGCAATAGCACGAACTCACTAATCGGCGCAAGCGCTTCACAAATTGCGCGCAAGTCTTTGTCAGAAAGAACCGCAAGCACGAGCGTGGCGCGCTGATTGCCAAAATTTTCGCGCCACGTCTCGGCGAGCGCGCGTGCCGCGGCAGGATTATGCGCACCGTCAACGATTGTAAAAGCGCGCAGGCCATTCGATACAGGCCAGTCCCTGTGCAATCGGCGAGTCCTCGATATCGATCTTCGCCGCACGCAGCGCGGCAATCGTGAGAGCGGCATTTTGCTTTTGATAAGACCCCAGAAGAGAAATCGGCGTCTCGTCGTAAGGTTCAGTCACGAATTCCAGTGATGCTTCGCACTCGGCCGCACGCGCGCGAATTACCTTTTCGGCTTCGTTGCGCTGCGCAGCGGAAACAACCGGCGTTCTGAGTTTAATGATACCGGCCTTTTCACCCGCGATTTCTCGAAGCGACCGGCCCAGCCATTTTTCGTGGTCGAAATCAATCGGCGTAATGACCGAGACGTTTGACTGGATGGTGTTCGTTGCATCGAAGCGCCCGCCGAGACCGGTTTCCAAAATAGCGATGTCGATCCGGGCGTCCGAAAAGTGTTTAAGGGCTAACGCGGTGGTGACTTCAAAAAAAGTTGGATGCGGGTTCCAATCGGCGACCAGATCGCGAATTGCCGTCAGGCCTTTGGCAACGGCGTCCTCGGAGATCATTTCGCCGTTCACGCAAATGCGCTCCCTAAACGTGACGAGATGAGGGGATGTGAACAGACCGGTGCGATATCCTTGTGCGCGCAGGATCGAATCGATCATGGCGCAAACGGATCCTTTGCCATTCGTCCCGGCGACGTGGATGACTTTCCAAGGAGCGGCAGCTTCCAAGCCGTAGGCGATCTGGAGATCGCCCTTCCTTGATAACTCGGCGATGAGCCGCTGGATATTTTCCAGCCCGAGCTTGATCCCGAAGCGCTGGAGGCCATAGAGCCAGGCGAGCGCGTTTTTGTATGTCAAAGGAGGTCGCCGCACTGAGGGCCTGCGTTTACGGGGCGACGGAAAAATAACCGAGCAATCGGCTGATCTGCTCGCGCATTTTCTTGCGGTGCACAATTATGTCGATCAAACCGTGCTCGTCGAGAAACTCGGCAGTCTGAAATCTCTCCGGCAAGTCCTGGTGCGTGGTTTCCCTGATGACGCGCGGACCGGCGAAGCCGATCATGCTTCTGGGTTCGGCTATAATGACATCGCCCAGTGACGCGAAGCTGGCCATGACGCCGGCTGTAGTTGGATTCGTCAGGACCGAGATGTAAGGAAGCCTGGCTTCTGCATGGCGAGCGAGTGCGCCGCTTGTTTTGGCCATTTGCATCAAGCTCAACATTCCTTCGTACATGCGAGCTCCGCCGGAAGCGGCAACGATGATCACTGCGCAGCGCTCGGCAGTTCCATATTCAATTGTGCGGGTGATCCTTTCGCCAACGACCGAACCCATGGTCGCCGCGAGAAAGCCGAAATCCATCACCGCGATTGCAACCTTGTAGCCGTCAAGAACTCCGTGTCCGCTGATTACAGCATCAAGAAGGCCTGTGGTTTCCTGATACTTCTTGAGCCGGTCTTTGTAGCTGACCATTCCCTGGAAACGCAAGATGTCCACTGATTTCAAGCCGGCGTCCATTTCCACAAAAGACTCCGGGTCGAGGAGACTCTGAATTCGCTCCTTGGCCGGTTGCGCAAAATGATAATCACAGCGTGGACAGACCCGTTGGTTCTGCGCGAGCTCGATTTCCGGCACGACCTCCGAACAGCCGGGACATTTTTGAAAAAGACCGCGCGGAATCTCCTTCTTCTTCCCGCCTTCTGCCTTAATTGCCGGTTTTTTGAAGATGGCCATTGCAATTTATGCACGCGCCGCAGTTGCCACGTAAACAGAGATTGCGCCCGAGCGTTTCAAGATACGCGCGCACTCACTGAGGGTAGAACCGGTTGTAAGAACATCATCGATTAACAGCACGTGTAAGCCTCGCACGTCCGCATTCTTTCGTAAACGAAACGCGTTATGCAAATTTTCCATTCGCTCGGCGCGATCGAGCGCGGTTTGTGTAGTTGTGTATCGAACGCGCTTTAGCAGGAGCTTGCATGGAATCGATATCCGCGCGCTTAGCAATTCAGCGAGCAGGCTCGCTTGATTGAATCCGCGTTCCCGCTGGCGAGCTGGATGCAATGGCACAGGCACGATGATGTCAAATTCGCGTCCGCGAAGACGCTCATCGTCAAGCGCTGCGCACAGCCAACGCGCCACGAGGTGTCGCAGGTGAACCTGACGCCCGTACTTAAAATCATGAATGATCTGTCGGACGATACCGCGGCCACGGTACGCGGCCACTGCTGCATCAAAGTAGATTGTACGATGGGCGCAGTTGGCGCATGTGAACGCGGTCGCAATACCGCCTTCGAAAGGCTCGGAGCATTGCTGACAAAACGGCGCAACGATACGCGTGGCCTTTGCTTCGCATTGCTCGCAGAGATGTTCGCCAGCTCGAGTGTTGCCGCCGCAGAGCGTGCATACCGGCGGGTAGAGAAGCGACGCAGCGGCTTCGAACAATTCAAACTTGCGAAGCGCGATCATATTTCACCCAGATGCGCATTATTACCCAACTGAGGGCAGCTACACAAAGCGGGATAATTCCTACCAACAGATTCTTTCCCACCCAGGGAAGCGCAGGTATTCGCTGACGAGCTAGTAAGCTAAAAGTGCCACTAGCAAATATCCATCCGGCATGCAGTCCAATTGACAACCATAACGAATGGGCAAGCACGCGCGCGTCAGCGAGAATCCAGCCGATGAAGAATAATGTCGCCAGCGCTGGGGCCAGCATCATGGGATCCATAATTCCGTCAAACGCGTGGGCAATCGAACTGAAGCCGGACGTCCATGTTACTATCTCCGATGTCCGATCCGGAGCCTTTAGAAAATGCACTGCTGCAAAAATCAGTGAAACGGTAAAGATCGCTATGTACTTCCGGCCGGTTCTGAGTAAGAGGCCTAAAACGATCCCGCGAAAAAAAGCCTCTTCAATGAACGGAACCGTGATTGATGCCATAAGCATCTTGCCAAAGCGAGGCCAGGCAAAGCTGTGGCGCAACGCATAAACGTGAAATGCGATGAGTACAAGCCCGCACAAGAGCAGGGGAACTACCGAGACAACAATGCCCGCGCACAAATCGCGGCCCCACCGCGAATTAGATGCAAGACCCAAATCAGCCAGGCATCGCACGTGGCTTACTCGTAGTAACGGCCAGAGCAAAAGTACGGCGGCAACCAAAAGGGCGCGATGAAAGAATGTTTCGAAATCGTACTTTGCCAGAAAAGAAAATACGCCGTGCGCTGCAAGCGACTGAGCAGACCAAAAGAGAATTGGCGCAAGGATCGCTCCGATGACAACCGTCGCAATAAAATATGCCGCCAATTTAATTACGTCTTTCAAGGCCGCTAATGTAAGGTTTCACTGCGATGCCGAGTCAACACATATGGACGGACAGAAATCAAGATGGCAGAAAGCGCGAAGTGCGCGCGACGAAGTTCGGCGGTGCTTGGCGGTTTCAGGCAAAGGATGCCGACGATCTTGACTGGACCTACTACGATCGTCCGTTGCTGGAGGACTTGTTAACATTGAAAGAAATCCTTGTGCGAAAATATCAACGGCGACGTGCTTCAGTAGAGGACGTTGCCTCAATCGAGACGCTCATCCAGGAACAGCGCGGCTATGAGTGACACATGAGTGATTGGAATACGGATCAACTAGTTGCTAGAGTCCTTCGCTAAGGCTACGGCGCAGTTTTACTCGCTAAAAAAGTTAACCCAACAAGAGCCTCATGACTGAATGGAATACAAAAGCTCTGATCGAAGCCGACAAGCGATTCGTCTGGCACCCCTTTACTAACATGCGTGAATGGTGCGCCGCGGAGCATGAGCCTTTGATTTTGGTCGAAGGGCAGGGGGCAGTGCTGCGTGACAGCATAGGTCGCGAATACATCGATGGAAATTCATCCATCTGGACGAACATTCATGGGCACAATCACCCACACATCAATGCGGCCATCTGTCGTCAGCTTGATCGGGTTGCGCACACTTCGTTCCTCGGCTTCACGAATCCGGCCGCCATCGAACTCGCACAAGCGATCGTTGAACTTTTTCCAGATAACTCCTTGAGCAGGGTTTTTTTCTCTGACGACGGCTCGACGGGAATCGAGGTCGCTTTGAGAATTGCCGATCAGTATTGGCGGCTCCGGCATTCGAGAAGGCACCAGTTTATTGCCTTTCAGAACAGCTATCACGGCGACACAGCCGGAGCAGCGAGCTTAGGGGCATCGACAATGTTTCAGATCGGGTCGACCCGCTGGAACTTTCCGGCCATGCAGGTTCCAAATATCAGAGCACTGGAAGCCTTTGCGCCGGCCGAAATAGCGAAGATTGCTGCCGTTGTGATTGAGCCGCTTATCCAGGGAGCCGCGGGGATGCGACTGTGGCCCCCTGGCACACTGAGAGCTGTTCGCGAATGGTGCAATCGGACCGATACCCTATTGATTGTTGACGAAGTCATGACGGGATTTGGCAGAACTGGTCGGATGTTTGCGTCCGAACACGAGGCGGTGATTCCAGATATGATGGTAATGGCTAAAGGATTGAGTGGAGGTTATCTTCCGCTAGCTATTACTTTGATAGCTGAAAAGCTATTTTCGGCCTTTGATGGATCAGTAGCGGAGGGCAAAGTCCTTGCTTACGGGCATAGCTATACGGGAAATGCGCTTGCTTGCGCGGCGGCCAAGGCAAGCCTCGAGATTTTCGAGAACGAACGCGTCCTGGAAACTTTGCAGCCGAAAATCCGGCACCTAAGCTCGGCCCTCGCTGATCTGGAGAAACTCACAGGTGTAAAAGAAGTGCGGCAGTGTGGTTTTATTGCCGGAATCGAGATTGAGGAATCGCCGAACGGCTCACGGCCCAACTTGGCCGCGGCTGCTTGTGTTGAAGCGCGTCACCACGGCCTGCTGACCAGGTCCCTGGGGAATGTCATTGTTCTGATGCCGCCACTGTGCATCACGAAAGATCAGTTAACTAAAGCCGTGGAAGCTCTTCGTGTGTCAATCGCCGATGTGTGGCATCGATCCGTTATTGCCCCAAGAAAGAATGCCGAAGAAGTTCCGGCTTGATCAGCTTCTGGTCGGCAAGGGGTTATTTCCAAGCCGCGAACAGGCGCGCCGCGCGGTAATGGCTGGCGACGTAAAAGTCGGCACCCGAATTGCAGTAAAGCCATCTGAGCTCCTCGAAGAAGAAGCGCCGATCTCAATAAAACCGACGCGCAAATACGTCGGACGGGGTGCGCTAAAGCTGGAAAGCGCTCTCGACTATTTCAAAATCGACGTGCACGGAAAAACGGCGCTGGATATCGGTGCGTCCACCGGCGGTTTCACTGATTGCATGTTACAACGCGGCGCCGAGAAAGTTTATGCGGTTGATGTTGGCCATGGCCAATTGAATTGGAAACTGCGCAACGATTCTCGCGTGAATGTTCTGGAAAAAGTCAATGCGCGCGCGCTGTCTCGCAAACACGTTCCGGAACTCGTCGAGCTTTGCGTGATTGATGTTTCCTTTATCTCGCTGACCTTAGTCTTGCCAAACGCATTCGACTTGATAACTCCAACCGGCGTGATTCTTGCATTGATCAAACCACAGTTCGAGCTGCAACGCGCGGACGTAGGCAGGGGCGGAATCGTTGGCGACCAGCAGCTGCACCGAAAGGCCCAGGACAAGATAGTCGCGTTCGTTACGCATTCAGGCCATCTGGTGACCGGAATTGTTCCATCTGTGATCAAAGGCGCGGACGGCAATCAGGAATTTTTTGCATGCATCCGAAAACGATCGGCATAATCGCGCACACAGGGAAACCGGGTGTCGGTGACTTGGTCAACGCAATCGCCCAGGAGTTCAGTCGTTTTTCGATCACAGCTTTGCTGGAAAAAGAAACAGCGCGCATTGCTGGAAAGAAATCCGAGTATTCCATCGTAGAACTCGGTGCCGCGACGGATCTTCTGGTTGTCGCCGGGGGTGACGGAACGATTCTGCGCGTAGTTGGGCAGCTCGGCGATGCCATAAAGCCGATTTTCGGCATTAACGTGGGCTCCCTCGGTTTCCTTACCTGCGCGAGTTCTGCGACCTATCACGAGGCGGTAGAATGCATGGCGAAAGATCGGATCAATTTTAGCCGGCGAGCGCTGCTCGAAGCTCGGGTAAGACTCGGCGAGAAACAAACCGCTAAAATGCTCGCGCTAAACGACGCCGTATTGAGCCGCGGCGAACTTTCGCGCTTGGTTCTGTTGTGCACGCGGGTCAACGGTGAACCGCTCACTGAGTTCAACGCCGACGGCCTGATTGTTGCAACGCCGACAGGTTCGACAGCGTACTCGCTGTCTGCTGGCGGACCGATCCTCGATCCGGAGTCGGGTGTTTTCGTGATCACGCCGATTTGCCCGCATGTTCTCACGAATCGATCGATCATTGTCGCCGAGGGATCGACGATTGAGATCGAAGCGAGCGATCCCGACTATCCAGTGTTCCTAACGTTGGATGGCCGCAAGCCGATACATGTCGAGCGTGGATCGGTAGTCACCATCCGCAAGGCGAAGAAGACACTGCCGCTGGCGTCGCTGCCTGATGCCTCGTTTTTCAGCGTGGTGAGGCAGAAATTGAAGTGGAGCGGGAGCAATCTGTAAAAGCGGGATACGCCACAGAAGGTAGACGCTAACCCCATGTGATTTCATATGACATATAGCAAACGTTCTTTTTCGCGGCGCGGATTTTGCTTTGTTTTTCCGTGGGACTCCTAAGTATTCCTGTTTTGTGAACCTTGGTATTTCCGTGGACGCGAACACTGTTATTCAGGTCGTCGGAATCTTGGTTACTGCCGGTGTCGCGTGGTGGACTCTAAAGAGCACGTTTGCGAATTATACGACATATGCTGCACAGCAAATATGAAGGGACAGACTTCGAAGAATTGGCGCTCGATATTGGTTTCCATCCTGTGGACCAGACTGACACTGGAAAACTGGCGCGCGAAGTTGGTCTCTCTACTACTCGCGATAACGGTTTGGTACCTAATCAGAAAAAACGTAGAGACGACGCTTTGCTGGCGTTCTTGAGCCGACACGGCGGATGCCCTATAAAGTACAGCAAGCGGACCGCAGAAACATGATTGCTCGTGTTCACATTATTCTCCCGTTCCAGTTGTTTGTCCCAGAGGGTCGGGAGTTCAAGCTGCATCCATATGACGACGAAGGGTACCGAGTGATCGTCTACCCGCCAGTGAAGACGGATAGGCCAGCGCCAGGTACCGTTCCCGATGCAGTGGAGATCAACAACGCTCCCGCCTTCGTTGCGAATGGACTTCGCATCGATTTCCACAAAAGTAGTTTCGACCGGACGGTCGGCAAAGGCGTTGATCCGCCGATCGCAATTATTCAGCGCGCCACCGACTCCTTCTTAACGCGACTTCGATACGTTACGAGGGGAGCGCATTTGCAGGCTCTTCCTTGGCCAAAGGTGTCGTGGAGACTGCGCTACCTGAATGACGACGAATCGGAATTGCCGGAACAAGAGGGAGTCGCACGCGGGCACGGCACCGCTGGTTTCAGTGTTTCATTCGCGGTAGTGAGCACCGAGGTTTGGGATTATGTGCACTCGTTGCCGCCCAGATTCGAGCCGCCGGCATGGGACGTGTTGCGCCTGGATGCCAATAACGCGATCGGACACGTAGGGACTGCGGTGGTTCTGGCAGCCACGTGCCTTGAAGTCTTTATCACGCATATACTTGATTCGATCGCCCTCAAAGGCGCGGTGCCGAAGCCACTTTGGGAATGGATCAACCGCCGTGGCGATTGGTTGCGCGAACCGTCGACAGAGGAGCAGTTCGACAGCTTGCTCAAGTTTCTTGCTGGGCATTCGCTTAAAGAGAACCCGAAGCTCTGGGAAGCATTTAAGAACTTGAAGACGGCGCGCAACTCGTTTGTGCATGAGGGAATGGCGAAAATCGGTGGCAAGTCAGTGTGTGAACAGGATGCGCTAAATTTTATCGTCCGTGCGAACGAAATCATCGCGATGTTGCGCGATTGGCTTCCCGTCGACTTGAGGTGGCCAGAATTTGCGCTGAAGACGGAATTCAAATTCCACACGGGGCTAGACAAAGTGGCCTAACATCAGGCTGGAGTGAGTTATGGTAGAGCGCCAAGAAGCGCTGTCTGATTTTGCCAAACAGAGGGCTGTCGACTTTGTCTGACATATAGCAAGTGAGATTTTATGGGGCACGGGTTTTGCTGGATTTGCGATGCGGAGACGGTTCTCGTCACGTCCTAATTACATCAATGCTACCTGTTCACGCACCGCCGTAATCGCAAGGTGTTGCGCGACAAACTTGGACGAATTTATTCCGTTGCAGAGGAATTTTTTGTGGTTGTGAATGCTCTCGTGATGGAAACCGGAGCAGATGATTCTTATGATATCTTCACGGTCAGGCGAGGGAAACACATGATTTAAATACGCTCGTGATTTTCACGAGCATCGCGGTCTGAGATCTTGTCGGGCATGATTCTTGCCCCGAAATGGCGTTGCCATCCCGCAGTGTTTTACGTCAAACTCCCTCGATCGGGGCAGAAATAGATTGCACGTTGCAGTCTAATTCTAGTTAGGCGATTAGCACACGAATGGCCAAAGCGCGCATACCGATACCGAGTGAGACTGCTGCTTCCGTCCTGTTCCGATCAGACCGAACATGCTGCATTTGCCGCGAGCGCGGAAAACCGAATCAAATCCATCATATCGACGAGGATCCGGCGAACAACGACCCGGCCAATCTCGCGTGTTGTGTCTCCACTGCCATGAGGATACTCAGATTCGAGGGTGTTTTGGACGAAAGCTCGACGCGCATCAGGTCATTCAGTATCGCGACGATTGGTATGCGCGGGTGCAGAAACGTCGCGATACCGCAGATGGCATCGCAGCGCGACACCAAGCTGCCAAACCACAGATCGCTACTCGTCGCCCTGGACGGCCAACGGAACCGCAAGATTTGAGACCGCTTGCCAATTACATCCTAACTCTACCAGCAATCCGCCGTGACGCTTACAAACGCGCGAGACAACTCTGGGACAGAGGCGGTCGGCAGAACTTGAAGCAAGGCATTTACGACGTCAGCGACGTAATGGAACAAATCCTTATTACTCTCGCCTCATGGTATCCACCTGACCATTTTGATGGCCGCGCACCGCGAGATTACATGAACGCGATGAAAGCGTCCCGATTCAATTGGCATTATGCACACCTCGAACCGAACGGCACCGGAACCGGGGGCACGAGTGTCGGACCACAGGCCGCTGCTCTGGTTATGGACGATCTCGAAGAGATGATCGTCACTTTAGTGTCATCATTGTCGCTCACCCTTGATGCGTTCGATTTCCAAGGGTGGAAACAGCAATGGAACCTAGCCGATGAATCTGAAACGAACGTCGCCTAACTCCTATGAATGGTGTCAAGGAGTGAGTTTGAGTAGCAGGTGAGATTACATACGTGTGGTTTCGGCGGTGGGTTAGGATTTGGGAACGTATCCGCTTCGAGTGCGCACTGAGTTGTTCAGCGGCTGATACTCCT
>WNFY01002300.1_pt1 | contig 18234 bp, 12 predicted proteins | sample 5400091 | NCBI WGS metagenome assembly WNFY01 (sample SAMN13153364, study PRJNA577476) | soil metagenome | isolation source: 60 cm soil or saprolite under grassland replicate 1 | place: USA:California | collected 2016-06-15
GCGGCCAGTAGTGCTGATAGCTCTCTTCGCCAGGCACATTCTGCGTGAGCCGAGGCCGGCCTATCCGGCGCATCTGGCGAGCGTAGAAGGTGCAAAAATCGATCGCTTCGGCAACGTCGCCGTCCGCCTGAGCCCAGGGCTTGCCTACTTCAAAGACTTCGAGCGCGGACAACTCGAATCGGCGGCGCTCGAGAATTTCGGCGACGCGTTCCAGCAATTGACAGCGCTCTTCGAACGAAGTGCGACGCCATTTCTCGAACGCCGCGCGCGCTGCCGCGACGGCGCGTTCGGCTTCGGGGATGCCAGCTTCGGCAGCGTAGCCGACGATTTGGTCTGGCTGGCTCGGATTGACCGAGGAAAACATGTTATCGGTCCAGATCTTTTCGCCGTTGATCGTGAGCGGAACTCTGCGCCCAAATTGCTTGCGCTGTTCGCGCAGCGCAGCCCGCATTTTTTCCTGGTTCTCGGGCAACGCGATGTTCGTTAAGGGCGCATTTTCATAGGAAGCGCCCCGCTGTGTCTTTGGTGTGGTTGTTGTCATATTTATCGTGGCATTTGATGGCGGTCGAACGCCGTTTCGGCTTCCGCGCAAAATTTCGCATGGATCGCGCAGCAAATCTTTTGCGGGGAGGTTCTCGGAAAATTTTGCGCGCAAAAATCCTTCATTCGACGTGTTCTCGAGCAGACGTCGCACCAGATAGGACATCCCGGGAAGCAGTTCACCGACTGGGCAATATTCGCGGACGCGATAACCCATTTCCACCAACGCACGCTTGATTGGTCCGGCCATCCCATAGAGCAACTGAAACTCGAAGCGGCTGCGATCGATCCCGAGTTTCTCCGCGAGCGCCTGTGAATGAGCGATACTCCGAACATTGTGCGACCCAAATGCGGAGGTAACAACGGATTCATTTTCCAACAGTAACCGCGTGAGCGTTTCGAAATTCGCATCGCTCTCTGGTTTCTGCAGATAAACCGGACAATCCCAGCCATTCTGACGCGATTTGGTCGTTTCGTAGTCCCAGTATGCACCTTTGACCAGCCGGACTGCGAATCTCGTTCCGCGTGCACGAGACCACTCGATCAGGTCGCGCAAATCCGCTTCAGAATCTCGTAAGTAAGCTTGAGCGACGATCCCGGCATGCGGCCAATCCTTAAACTCTTCCTCGGTGAAAACGGTTTTGAACAATTCGAGAGTAGTATTTTTGTGCGCATAACTTTCCATGTCGAAATTGATGAAAGCGCCGAGCTCTCGCGCGCGACGCAGCAGCGGCCGCAGCTTGGGCGTGAGATGGGCAACCGCATCCGCCGGATCGGCCGGATTTATTTGCGAATAGAGGGCGGAAATTTTAACCGAAAGGTTTACGACCGGGAAAAGCTCCGAATTTTTGCCCAGCGGATCGGTCCAGTTTTTTGTTTCACGCGCGAGGCCCTCTAGCAAATCCAGATAACGCGCCGCATATTCATCGGCCTCCGTTTCACTGACGACAGTTTCTCCCAAAAGATCGACAGTAAAGCCGATCTTTTGGGTCCAACGCTTGCGCAATGTCCGCATTACATCATTCGGATTTCGTCCGGCGATGAACTGGCGCGCCATTTCAGAAACGTTCCAGCGCAGGATGGGCCCACTAATCCATGGAACGGTGCGTGTCAGACGAACGCCCGCCTCCAAAAATTCCGAGAGCTTTCGTGAATCGTGCGCATCGGCGAAATATTCCTGGAGATGCTCAATAATTTCGCCTGAGGTGTGGAGCGAGGGGAGAACATCGACAAAGCGAAACAATTGCAATTTGAGCTGCTCATCGCGCATCGAGAGTGTCATCAATCGCTGATAAAATCCGGCCTTGCTGAAAAGCGACTCGGGGTATTTATCGACCAGCTCGAAGATGCGCCTGCCGCGCTGCTCGATTTCGCTTTGGAGCGACGTCATTTGGCGAAATTAGTTCGCCCGCATGCGTTAAGCAAAGACCGAACTAGAGATCTTCATTGGGCTCAAAAAAATTTACATCCGGACACGCTCAGTTTGCGGCCGGTTTTCGAAATGAAGATGAAATTGCTTCAAGCAATTTTTGAGGAGCAAGTGGAGGAGATTTGCCTGGCAGACTCCGGAGGCCCAGGGCTCGGATCTGTCAGGCAATCTCTTTTTGTGCTGGAACCGTCTCATAAATAGGGGACGGCTGCATTGCTGGATGGGTTCTCATTGATCGAGCGCAGAAACTCGCGTAGCAAACAGGCTGATGATCGAAGAGCGCCACCAATTTGCGAGTGACAACACTGTGGCGATTTGTCCCGAGGCGTGGGTCGCATTGCAGGAAGCCAATACGGACTACGCCGCAGCATATGGCGAGGACCGTTGGACGGCACGCGTGTGCGATCGGATCCGTGAAATCTTTGAGACCGATTGCTACGTTTATTTTGTTTTCACTGGCACGGCGGGCAATGCGCTGGCACTCGCGCAAGTGTGCCAGTCATTTCGCAGCATCATCTGCCATCAGAACGCTCACATTCAGACCGACGAATGCGGCGCGCCGGAATTTTTCACCGGCGGATCGAAACTGCTCTTGGTCGGGGGCGGGAACGCCAAGATCGATATTGGCCAGACCAAAGCGCTGCTTATGCGTCAGAATGAGTTGCACTCGCACAAGCCTGGCGTGATCAGCATTGCACAGGCAACTGAGTTCGGTACCGTTTATACGCGCGACGAAATTGCGGCAGTCGCTGACCTCGCGCGTTCCTATCAATTGTTTGTGCACATGGACGGTGCCCGTTTCGCGAACGCGGTCGCGTCGCTCGACTGCGCACCAAAAACGATCACATGGGAGGTTGGAGTTGATGTTCTCTGCTTCGGCGGGACAAAAAATGGGACGGCTGCTGGCGAGTTGGTGATATTTTTTAACGAGGAGGTTTCGCGCGAGTTCGAGTATCGAGTGAAACAAGCCGGACAGCTCGGTTCCAAGATGCGTTTCCTGGCTGCACCATGGATGGGACTTTTGATGGGGGACGTATGGCTGCGGAATGCCCAACACGCTAACCGTGCTGCACGTGAGCTTGCGCGTCGCCTGCAGAGTAAGGCGAGCGTTGATATTGTATTCCCTGTGGAGGCAAATGCAGTTTTTGCGCGGATGGATGACCAACTCGCAGGCAGCCTCCAAGTGCGCGGATGGCGTTTTTACAGATTTATCGAGCCGGATGTTTACCGCCTCATGTGTTCCTGGTCCACGACCGGCGAGCAAATCACGAATCTAGTTACCGATGTTGTCGCGATTAAATGATTGAACAGATGACGGTGAGGGCACATCTGTTACAAGCAACATGAAACGATTAGGGCGAACTTTGGTATTAGGGGCGGCCTTGCTTGCCGGATGTGGAACCACCCGCAATGTTGCGGTGAGTTCTTATCATGTAACGCGCGATGTTGCGGTCGGTTCTTATCGTGTCGCTACGGCGCCAGTGCATTACGCCTTCCGGAGGCGTGGCGGTGAATCCGATACGGCAATGACGACGGAAACCGTGCCCTCGGATGTTAACCAGCCAGGTCAACCTATTCCGCCGCCGGAGCTGGCTTCGGCGCCGCAACAACTGCCCCGGTCTACAAGGGAGAGTACGCAAAGCACGTCAACCTCAGCTCCGCAGACGGCTCGCAGAGAAACCGCCAGTTCAAGACCATCTTCCCAGCGAAAAGTCCCTTCTCCGCAGTCGGAATTTCCGACTGCCAAGGCTGTTCCTGGCAAACCAGGGTACGTGTTCAGTCCCTTTGACACTGATAAGAGATATGTCGATGTGAGCGGTTACGCTTCGGGCAGCAAAGTAAAGGATCCGTGGACCGATAAGATTTTTGTCGTTCCATAAATTGCGGCGCGCCCGGCGGTCGCGCCCTACCATCGTGGATTGCCGCGAACCGGAGCGAGTGCTAGGTAATAACATGAGACTAGCATCGCGAATTGCGACCCACTTAGTTGCTTTGTTTGTCCTGGCTTCGGCGTCGCAAAGCTTTGCGCAGGTTTATCAAGGAAAAGAACTCGTCAAGGCCGAACTTCTTGCTGATATGAACGCCATTGTTCCCGGAAAATCATTCACCATCGGTTTGCTGCTTCGAATGGCTCCGGGCTGGCACACCTACTGGGCGTTCTCTGGTGACGCCGGTCTTCCCACAGAATTGAAATGGAAACTGCCATCGGGCTGGAAAGTTCGCGAGATTCAATGGCCAATTCCCCTGAAGACAATCGATCCGGGCGACATCGAGACTTACGGCTATGAAAATGAAGTCCTGCTGATGCAGGAAATCACGCCGCCACAGAAACTCGACAATTCAGGAGTAAAGCTTTCAGCTGAGGCAAACTGGCTGGTTTGCGAGAAAATCTGCATTCCTGGCAACGCAACACTGCAACTGGAGTTACCGGTATTGACAACGAGTCAGCCGGCGAACTCGGAACTCTTCGCGCGCTACAGGCATTTGTTACCGCAAAACTGGCCAGAATCGAATGTGGCGACGGCAAACTGGAGTCGGGTTGGACGTGATCTTCGTCTAAAGATTACCAGCGAAACCCTTGCCAGTTATCCGGCGCTGGATTTTTTCCCATTACCAGGACAAGGCGTTGTTGCTGGCCATCCAACGATCGAATCACGTAACAAGAATGAGGTTACCTTTCGAGTTCCGATTGAGTCGTCGGAGAAAAATTTGTCGCCCATCCCGGGCCTGATCGTCTTTTCCCAACAGCCAAATGGAGAGGACCGTGCGGCGTGGCAAATTTCAGCTGCGCCGACTGTTTCGGCGGCTAGCGCAGCGCCCGCCCGCGGAATCTTCACTTTTCTACTCTTCGGTTTTCTGGGCGGCATCATTTTGAATTTGATGCCCTGCGTGTTGCCGGTGATTTCGCTGAAAATCTTTGGATTTATTCAACAGGCGGGCCAAAGCCGGCGGAAAGTTTTGCGGAGCGGTATCGCGTTTACGGCTGGAATCTTCGCGTGGTTCATCGGGCTTGCGCTGCTTTTGATTGTGCTTAAGGGCGCCGGGCGCGACGTGACCTGGGGCGGATTTCAATTCACGAACGCCTATTTCGTTCTTGCGTTGAGCGTAATCGTCCTGGTGTTCGCGCTGAATCTCCTTGGCGTGTTCGAAATTTCCCTGCCACAAGGCCTGACACGCGGATTGCTTTCCACCACCGAGCGCAGGAACGAACTGGGCTCGTTTCTCCAGGGTGTGTTTGCCACTGTTCTAGCGACGCCCTGCACTGCGCCGTTCCTCGGCACCGCGCTCGGCTTTGCGTTTTCGCAATCGCCTGCGGTTATCCTGGCGATGTTCGTTGCGATTGCCGTCGGAATGAGCGCCCCGTATCTGCTTTTAAGTGCTCAGCCCGCCTGGCTGCGATTTCTGCCGAAGCCGGGTCCGTGGATGCTGCATGTGAAACAGTTCATGGGTTTTCTGTTGTTGGCCACGTTGCTGTTTCTTCTTTACGTGCTGGGTGCTCAGCGCGGCTTGGAAGGAGCGATTTGGGCGAGCTGCTTTCTTCTCGTGATCAGTGTCGCTTGCTGGATGAAGGGTGCATTCGTCCTGCCGACGGCATCAACAGCGAAGCGAAGTGTCGCGCTCGTTCTCATGCTCGTGCTCGTGTTCGGAAGCGGCATCTATTTCATTGGCGGCAAATTTCGATCTACCAATGTCGCGTTAGCCGATTCGCGACTCCGGGGAGACTGGCAGGCGTTTACACCCCACCGTTTGCAAGCGGAGCGGGAGCAAGGCCACTTCGTGTTCGTCGATTTTACCGCAGCGTGGTGTCTTACTTGCAAATTTAATGAGGCCAATGTGCTCGAGAGCGCAGAGGTCCGAGAGGCGTTTCAGCGTCACGCGATCGTGAAATTGAAAGCCGATTGGACTAACGGCGATCCAACGATCACGAAATTATTGCAACAGTTCGGCCGCCCGGGCGTTCCGCTCTACGTCCTCTACGCCGGTAGAAACGAAGAACCGATTGTCTTTCCGGAAGTGCTCACCAAAGGCATGGTCCTGGAAAAACTCCAAACCGCCGCGCGCAGGGTTGCGGCACAATAAGATTTTGGGGATGCCCGCTCTCGGTGGCCGCACCTGCCACTGCTGCATTTGTGTTTCTGCCGTTCCTTGCCAATGTGTTAATTCCACGAAAATTGAACTACCTTAACGACTTCGCTTTCTAATCCGTTTATGAACAAAAAAATAACTTTGACCGTTCTCACATCATTGATCGCGACAGCAATCTTTGCCTTGGAGCCGCCGCCAGTTGGCAGCGCCGCGCCGGATTTTTCGCTCACCGACGCGAAGGGCGAGACCCATTCACTGTCTCAATACAAGGGCAAATACGTCGTGCTCGAATGGTTTAATCCGGAATGCCCGTTTGTGAAAAAGCATTACGGCACCGACAACATGCAAAAATTGCAGAAGGAATACACGGACAAGGGCGTGGTTTGGCTGACTATCGATTCCAATGCGCCTGGCACGGAAGGCAATTTAACGCCGGACCAGGCTCAGAAAATTACAACCTCCTGGAAGACGCAGCAGACTGCGTTGCTTCTTGATCCGGATGGCAAAGTGGGTCGCTCTTATGGCTCCAAGAACACGCCAAACATGGTGATAATCAATCCCGAGGGAAAAATCGCCTACGAAGGTGCGATCGACAGCAAAGCAACGCCGAATCCGGCGGATATCCCGAGCTCGACGAACTATGTTAAGGCGGCATTGGATCAATCGCTGGCAGGCAAATCTGTCGCGACACCACAAACCAAGCCATACGGTTGCTCGGTCAAATACAAATCGTCGTAGATTCCTGGCGGGTTCCAATTCCATTAGGGTCGCTTGCCTCGCAAACGAGGGGTTTAGTCGAATTGCGTAAACGCCGTCGCGCAGGGCCCAACGGAATTAACCAAAAAGCTAAAAGAGAGCGAGAGCGCGCATCTGTATGCAGCGCGTGTTATCGGTGGCAAGGGGTCGATAGTAACGGCGCCGCGATCGCCTGTCGGATGATTCGGTACCAGGCTTGTAGCCGGTGAATCGTACGACTGAAACGTCTTCGAAGTGGTTCACCGGTCCGGGCGCAGCAATTGCTTCGGCCTTTTCTTGCTGCGCGTGATCCAAAAGGAGCGTTGTAACCTGTTGGTTCCACCAAGATAAATACGATCCTATCCACCATCGGGTGGGCATTTCGGACGGTCGGGGCGGCAGCGGAGTTGGCCCGGGTGCCGCATCCTCCCAACGCGCGATGGGTATGCTCCCCACCAGCCAAACATGGTGGCCGCTGGTCAGAGTGTTGATTATCGCACGTAACACCGGAGTCATCGCCTCCGGTTCGTTCATTTCTGCTATTACCAGATCGATACGATGTACCTCATGCGAATCGATCGGAGGTACGCTGAGCCATTGACCCTGACCGCGGTAATACCGGTTAAACGTGATACCCTCCCATGCGTCCTGGACCACGATGAGGTCGCCCGCTGAAGCGTTGTGGCTGAGAAAAGCGGCAACCACATCTAAATTGCTCCGACGGGTGTGCGCTTCCGCCCAAGCCGGCCCGGCGTTTAATATCATCATCATCACCAGGAAGCCAATGCGCACCAATCCCCAGGGATGGAGCGCCGGCGAGCTCGCACTTAAGATGCCGTCGAGCGAAATAGCGCAGAGGATTAGGATTTCGACGTAGTACCATGGCTGCATAAAAAACTGCAATCTCAGCAGGAACCCAAAATACCCGATGATTCCCAGAACCATGCTGGTGACACAAAACAGTGCCAGGTCGGACCGCTCCGGGTTGGCACTCTTCGAGGCAACTTCCGGTTTCGGCGTCTGGCGTAGACGCGTTCGTTGCCGCATTATGACGGCGACTATGATGCCCGCCAACCAAAGCCCGATCCAAATCCAGATCTGCGGCCCGTTGGTACCGTCAGGGTTGGCACTGCTCCGCGCGGCCACAGCGTCGCGGAGTCCGTTCCAAAGGGTGCCAGGATCAAAGAACGGCGAGCGCCAGAACGGCAGGTATTCCGGAACCCGATGGACAATCGGCAAATAAATGAACAAAGATGCGCCGGCCACCAGACCGATGCCCGCCGTCGTCCAAAGTATTTTCCACTGTCGCCGTCGAATTGCCAGCAGGGCTCCAGCGGCCAGCATTGCCCCGAGAAAGATCACGTCGTAATAGACACATTGGACGAAGAGTAGGCAGATAAAACTGGCTGAAAGAATCCGCGACTTCGTCGGAGACTCCAGGAGCTGCCAGATCTTGCCGAAACTGAGCACTAGCAGGCAACCCGCCAGACCGTAGGCACGATTCGCTCCCACGACAAAAATGAACGCGGGCAAACTGCCCACCAACGCGATACTCAAGATGGGCGTGCGTCCCCCAATCCAACGCTGGCATAGCCACAGCGAGGTCAGAAAAAACAAACCAATACCCAGCCCCAAAATACGTATGCCCATATCGCTGTCGGTCAGCCACAACATGCCGCATCCGCGCACCAGCAGCGGCCAGAGCAGCGGAAAGGATTCAAACTGCAGGTTGTGCCAGATGTCTCCGAGCGAGGGCATGCGCGCCAGATTGAAGGTGTTGGTTTCATCACGCCACAACGGCCCGGCGTTCATCGCTGTCAGCACCATTAGTATGGCCGAGAAGGCGGTACCGATCAGCGCTGCCACCGTTTCTGTCCCAGGTTTCGGTATTCGCTTCACTGACATTGCCTGAGATTGCTTTCGAGGCGGCGGCCGAAGTGTCCGCCGCTTTGTACTGTTACGCCCATATTGCCTCGATCAGTTTGTCGTGCGAATGGCGTGCCGGAGCATTGGCTTGATGATCGTTCTCAGAGACAAAACGGTTTGCGCTGCCAAAAACTTCTTCTGAGAATCGCACCATGCAAATCGCAAAAGCCCGTTCGACGCGTCGGATTTTGGATCGGCGAGAAATCGAATGGGTAATCGGCGCGCTGATTACGGCCGTGGCCGTGTATTTGCATTGGGTAAACTTTTGGTCAGCCGGGGCGCTATGGCGCGACGAAGCGGGCGTCGCGCGCATCGCGACTCTCGCGACGGTGCATGAAATGTGGTCCAACATCGGCCACGAATCTTGTCCAATTCTATTTCCCGGCGTGATTCGAGCCTGGTCGTTCGCCGTCGGTGGTGGTGACGCGACATTGCGGGTGTTCGGATTCATTGTCGGTCTGCTAATGCTCGGTGCTGTCTGGTTGAACGGCTGGTTCTTCCATCGATCCGCCCCCTTGGTTGCACTCGGCCTGCTGGCGGTGAATGCGAGCGTCGTGCGATGGGGAGATTCACTGCGCGCGTACGGACTTGGGAGTGTGCTCATGCTCGCGGCGTTGGTGATGATCTGGCGTTTCGCCTGTGCGCCGGACGGTAAGCGCTGGGTTGCTGCCGCGTTCGTTGCGGTGATCAGCGTCCAGTGCCTGTTTCAGAATTCGTTCCTGCTTCTCGCGGTTTGTGTTGCCGCCGCCGCCGTGAGTACTCGGCGCCGGGATTTCAAAAACGCGCTGGCTGCGCTAGCGATCGGTGTTCCCGCGGCGACTTCATTGCTGCCATATGTCGCGATCATTCGCAAAGCACAAGACTGGTCGATGCTGTCGCAGATCGGTCTCCTGCCCCCGTTAATCTGGACGAATCTTTCGGGCGCAATGGCGCCGACCAATCCCTGGCTGGGCTGGCTCTGGATCGCGCTCGCTGTCGTCGCGATCGCGCGGTGCGTGACAAGCGTTAGCGCTTATCGGGACGCACCAGAGAATGATATGAATACCGCCGCCTTCTTCGCCGGAACAGCTTTGATCGTGGGGCTAATCGGTTTCTTCTTTTTTTTGTGGATCGCGAAAATGCCGACCCAGGTCTGGTATTTTCTGCCGCTTACGACCTTTGCCGCAGTCTGCATCGACGCAGCGCTTACGAACTGGCCCGCGCGCTGGCAACTTTGGCAGTGGGCGGTTCCGGTTCTCGCGCTCGCTTGTCTGCCCGGCGCACGCGAACTTACTGCATGTCGTCAGTCGAACATGGACCTGGTCGCCAGCGTCCTGCTCAAGCGCGCCAATGCACACGACCTGATCGTCGTGCATCCATGGACGTTTGGCGTTTCGTTCGATCGTCAATATTCGGGTCCGACGCCGTGGATGACAGTGCCACCTCTAGCGGATCATCGGTTCCATCGTTATGATTTGTTTAAAGCAAAGATGGTCTTGGAAAATCCCGCGCAGCCGGTGTGCCACGAAATCGCCGCGACGCTGCGCGGCGGGAATCGCGTGTGGCTGGTCGGAGCAATTCCGCTGAGCCAGACACCGCCGCCGCACATCCAGCCCGCGCCCAATAATCCATGGGGATGGCTCGACGATCCTTATTCAGACGTTTGGGGCGCGCAGGTTGGTTACTTCGTCGCGATGCACGCCACCCGGGGCGAAGTCATTCCGATCCATTCGTCAACTTCCATCAGCCCGCTCGAGGATGTGCAACTGACTTCGGTTGTCGGCTGGCAGGGATCTCCAGAGTAAGCAACTGGTTCCGGGACAGAGGTTCGGCGGAAAATTAATGATACAGAATGCGGGCCTTCCTCACCTAGTTAGGCACAATCGCAAAACAATCGTGGGACTGGCCGCACTGTTGGCTGCATCGAGGATCGCCGGCAACCAGGCTGCATTTGCAAATGAACACGATTGGTTCCATCGCTGACACATGCCGCGCGGTACCCGGACGATCCTGCTGGCAGCCGGTCTTGTACTAATTGTAGCGGCAGTAAGACTACCGCTTCTGTCGATTCCACTTGAGCGCGACGAAGGTGAGTACGCCTATATTGCATGGCGGCTCGACTATAGTGAATTGCCCTATCGCGATTGGGTCGACCAAAAGCCGCCAGCAGTTTTTTATATCTATCGACTCGCATTAAGCCTGCCTTTCGAACCGGTTCGCGCGATTCATTTTATAGGGCTCGTGTTTGCGGCGGCTTCCACCTGTGCGCTCTTTTTTCTCGGGCTGCGATTCATGACTCGGTTTTGGGCTTGGGTGGGCGCAGGGCTCTTTGCGCTTCTGAGCGCAGATCCGCTGGTACAAGGAACAGCGGCGAATACCGAGCTCTTTATGTTATGTCCGCTCATCTTTTCTCAAATCGCGTTTTTCGCGTCAGCAGCGAGAAGCAAAGCTCAAGTTTTGTTTATGGCGCTCTCTGGCGCGTTGATAGGGATCGCTGTCATGTTCAAACAGGTTGCGATCGTGAACTGGTTCTTACTGGGTGCTCTCTATCCAATTTTCGCCCACGAAGAAAAGCGATGGCGAGGCGCAGCTTCATTCGTCATCTGGTCAGCCACGGGCCTATTAAGTGTGCTGGGATTGGCGGCCCTCTACTTCTGGAGACATGGAGGATTGAACGAGTTTGTGGATAATGTTTTCACCCACAACTTGGAATACATCGGCGCCGTTGGGACGTCAGCTCGAGTTGAATATTGCTGGGGGACACTCAGCGTCCTCGCGCGAACGCAAGCGATCGTGTGGGCGTTTGCCGTAGCAGGGTTGACCGGGCTCCTCACATCCGGCAGGGCCAAGTGGTCTCTTTTTCTCGCAGGCTGGCTTCTTACAAGCTTCGTTGGCGTGAGCGCGAGCGGATATTTTTTCCCGCACTATTTCCAGCAGCTACTTCCGGCGCTGGCGCTGGCTGCTGCGGCCGGAACGGAATCGCTTGCTACTGCCAAATTTTGGAGAGTTTTGCCTAAGTGGAGCCGGCGTGCAGCGCTCACTCTGGTGCTCGCTGTTTTGCCTGTCCTAACGCTTTGGCCCTTCCTGTTTACGTACGCGCCCGCTGAAGCGGTGAGGAAGATTTACCCCGGCAATTTCTTCGCCGAGATGCCGGAGTTTGCGCAGCGAGTCGAAAGTATCACACCACCGGAAGCGCGCGTATTTCTTTTTGGGGCTGAGCCGGAAGTTCTGTTCTACGCGCATCGATTGTCGGCTACGCGCTACATCTTTCTCTTTCCGCTTTACGGCCCGTACGGCAACGTGCGCGAAAAGCAAGTGGCGACGGCAGCAGAAATCGAGCGCGCTCAGCCTGCTGCCGCGGTCTACCTGCCTAACGCTCTCTTTTTCGTCGCGGGCACCAACCAATACTTTACCGAATGGAGCCTGGCCTATCTGCAACACAATTTTTACGCGGATACGTGGTTGACCGAAGACGAATTCGGCGCTGCGCGAATCCTGAAGGCCGTGAAAGGCGGAGAATCGGATTCCGTGCTTGGCAAACGGCAATTGATCGGAGCAATCTTAGTGCGAAAGCCAACTAGTGCTCCATAGCTTTTGCGGCGCCCAATTATTCAGCTCATCCCCGCCTTGGCGAGAGCCGCGACAGCAAGCGCAGGATCTGCAACGGCGTTATTCTAACGAGAAACATCCCGAATTTCATGGGCAAGCCTGGGATTACCAGTGGCCGATCCGCTTCCAGCGCCGTAAGTCCGTCGCGGACGACTTGCTCTACGGGAACGAAAACGAACTCCGGACCAGTGTCCGCTTGAGCGCCCGGGCGCTTCGCCACTTCTTGGAACTCCGTGTGCACAGGGCCCGGGCAAAGAGCGCAGACGCTTACGCCTGTTCCGCGGAGTTCGGCCCGAAGCGCTTCGGAGAAGCTTGTAACGTACGCTTTGGTCGCTGCGTAAACCGCAAATTCAGGGATCGGAAGGAATCCAGCCGACGAACTAACGTTCAAAATGCCGCCGTGTCGTCTCGCGATCATTCGCGGAAGCAAGTGGCGAGTGAGGGTGGTGAGAGCGACAATGTTCACGAGGGTCATTTGCTCGTTGCGAATCGGATCGCTCACCACGAAGGCACCGCTATCGCCCAGTCCGGCGTTATTGATCAAAAGATCGACCTCAATTCTGTCACGATCGAGCCATGCCAGCAGTTCATTCAGTTGGACAAGATCTGCGAGATCAGTTTTGCGAAGGAAAATCGCGAGGTTCGGATGCTGTTGCTCTAGTTCGTCGCGCAGTTCGTTCAACCTCTGCTCGCGTCGCGCAACTAGAATGAGCGATTTGGCGCGGCCGGCGAGTTGGCGCGCAAATTCGCGGCCGATCCCAGCGGAAGCGCCCGTAATCAGGGCGTTACAACCGTCCAGTTTCATTTCATAATTTAGCCGAGGGCGTTGACCTCGGGTTGCTAACGTGGCCAGCTTTCTATCTGCGGCGGTCAACGCCCGCGGTTACAACGCGAATGCTATCCTTCAAGTGTAGGTCCTTAAGCTCCCGTTGTGTCAATGCTCGCCAATGCCCGCACGGCAAATCGCCCAGCCAAAGATTCCCGATTCGAATGCGGAGAAGCCGTTCGACGCGGTAGCCGACGGCCTCGAACATGCGACGAATCTGGCGATTTATTCCCTGCCGCAAGATAATGCGAAGACGGGTAGACGAGAGCGGGCGAAGCCGCGCAATTTTCGCGCGCTGGCCATCAAGAAGAATTCCGTGCAGCAGCTTCGGAGCGAGCGCCGGATCCCACGTTTGCTCCAGCGTGACCTCATACTCCTTGTCGACCTTGAAACGGGGGTGGGTGAGCTGCTGCGCTAATCCGCCATCATTCGTCAGAAGCAGCAAACCTTGCGTTTGCGCGTCCAAACGGCCGATCGTGAAGAGGTGGGAAAATTTTCCTGGCAAGAGATCAAAGACGGTGTCGCGCGCGTGCAGATCCTTTCGAGTCGAAACGAATCCGGCGGGTTTATTTAACATGATTGTAAGCGCCGGAGCGGTGTGAACAAGCTTATCATCGACTTTGACGTGGTCGCGCGCCCCTGGTTGCGCACTGAAGTTTGTGCAAACTTTGCCATTGATCGTGACGCGGCCGGCAGCGATCAATTCATCGCAGTGCCGGCGTGAACCTAGACCGGCAGCAGCTAGGAAGCTGTTGAGACGCACTTAAGCGAGTGAGGTGTGATTGCTGAGAAGTAAGATGGAATAGGTGAAAGCGCCACCAGTCACTTTTCACCAATCACTTCTCATTAGTCACACTTCGCGCTTGCGGTTAAACATCCGGCTTCGTTTTGGGCAGACCGATGACCTTCTGGCCTTCCTTCCATTGACTGCGCTTTTTCAAAAGCTCGACCCGTTCGAAGCGCTTTAGCACATTGCGCCTGGCGGCGATCGTGCTGGCTCCTTTTAAGCTGCGATGTTGCGACATAGATTACTTGGTTGAAACGTTAAAAACTTAAGTGGTTACAAAGTTGCAACGAAAGGCGAGCGGGGACATTAAACCAACACAGCAGTTTTTCAAGAAACGGGCAGATCTCCTTTAATCTTTTAACCTTTTAACAAATCAACTCCCCTTAAAGTTGATTACTAAGCACCACGTAGGTCCCCGACGTCGTGAGTTGATGATAGATGTGAAAGTGGCTGGTTAAGATTCGTTTCCAATGATTGGCCCGGCTTTCCTCGACAATTAGATAAACCGCATCGGGTTGACCCCATTTTTCCAAGACCGCGGCTTCATTCAAAAAGATGTCAATTGAGGGTTTGCCAATAGGGGTCTCTTTCCGGGGGTTCTGATTAACTAGAAAAAATTTCCGGTTCAGATAGAAAATGAGGCTGCTACTGTCGTCGAACGGTCCTTCAAACATTGTATCGCCACCTGCATCGAGCCGCGGATTTAGAAATTGCGCCACATTCGCAAGTGAAAAATAAGGGGCGACTTGTGCAACGGCTTCCATCATGCTGAGTCCGCCCGGGATCATCGAGGCGGCGAGGGCGATGGCCGCAAGTCTCTCCCGTTGCTTGAAAATGAAGTACAGGGCTGCCAGCGACAGAGAAACGAGCGACACGCCAAAGATCGCAACTAAAGGTCGAAATGCCAGCCAGGTCGCAACGGGCATGTCATGTAATGCCCTCCAGGCCGTCCAGCGCGCGTCCATCGTCCCCCAGTTTCCGTTTAGAGCGCGCACCGCGCCTGCAAGAAAGAATCCCGCTGCCGCGGTTATAATGCCGACCAGGCCGACAGCGATTACACCGGCGGCGCGTAACCCCTGCGGTATTCGATCCCACGCGAGGGCCGCCCAAAGCGCGAATGCGCTCCACATGGTCATTGAATAGTAATCCTGGCGTTGTCCCAGAAACAGCAGCGGGATAAAAACAACACCCATCCAGCAAAGAGGCAGTGCTTCCGCGAAATTGATCTCGCGCGGTCGAATCACCCGGCGCCAGGCAAGAATAACGCCGGGCAAAAGTGCAATTGACCATGGAAATAACCAGGCCAGATGCATGACCAGGAATTGATAGGCGGGCATACCAAGGAAATCGTGCGTCTCATCGGTAAGTCCGCGCAGATGACCCAGCCACTCCGAGCTGATTTGATAACGAAAATACCCGGGGAAATGCCATTGCACCCAAATGTGCCATGGCGCGACGATCAGAATGAAGATCGCAAGATATTCCCATCGCAACAGGCCGCGAAATCGCATACGCGCTTCGCGGTAAAAGATTGAGAGGATAAGAAAAATCGCGGCCGGATAAGCGATGCCGAGCAAACCTTTGGTCAGGCAGGCGAAAGCCGAGCAAATCCAAAAGCCGGCGAACCAGATGCGGCGGTTACGCCGGCGCTGATAACCGCCGATCGCGCAAAAAATCGCACCTGCGATGAGTGCGCTGACCAGCGGTTCGGGCATGACAATGCGCGCGAGCAGAAATGTGCCGCACAAACTCAGATAAATCAGACCTGCGATGAAACCGCGCCAGTAATCCGTGAGCTTTTCCCCGATTAAAAAAATCAGGGCAGCCGAGGCGACAACTGCCAGTGCGACTGGGAGTCTGGCAGCTGCCGCGTTAACACCAAAGAGCTTAAACGAAATGATGATCAGCCAGTAGAGCAATGGCGGTTTTTGCAGACGCGGCGCGCCATTGTTCGTAGGCAGAAGCCAATGATGCGTCTTGACCATCTCGCGGGCGGCGCCCGCGTATTGTCCTTCCGTCTGGCTATACAAATCCCCGGAGCCGATCGTCGCCGCGTGCAGCAGCCCCGCCAACGCAATCAGAATCACGAACAAGACACGGCGCATGGGCGGGGGAGGCAGCGCCGGTGGCTCGAGCAGAGTTTCTTCTAGACTTAGGCTGCGGGCACCAGCAGTCATTAAATAGCTTCCTTGCCAGAAATTGGAGTCCGATCCTCGCGCTCGAGCTCGGCGGAATCATCGCTTCGATATTTTTCCCAGTGCTCGGGTAAACGGAGCAGTTTTCCCTCTGGCATCTCGATGAGTGCAAGCATCTGGCGGCATCGGGCGATCAGCATGTTATCTGCCGGACGCGTGATCTGGAATCCACACCAAAACCGCACGCGCTCCACCCGGTCCAGCCAACCTTCAATCACGAGCTGATCTCCAAGCTTAGCCGGTCGGCGATAATCGATCTCCGTTCGCACAACTACCGGATACCTGTGATTCTCGGCCATCTCCGTGAGGGCGAGACCGAGTTGTTCGGCAAAAAGGGTACGCGCGATTTCGATGAAACGCAGATAAGCGATGTTCGAGACGACGCCTCCGCAATCGGTATCGAAGAACATCACCTGCACTTGTGTGCGAACGCGCGGAGAAACGGCCATGGCAGGATTTCAAACTTCAGGCTTCAGACTCGCGCGTTTTTGCTTCGTGACATGCAAAACGATCATTCGGCGATTTCGTGGCTCATGCCCGCGAGTGTGAGATTTGAGACTTTAGATTTCAATTTGAAATTCGTCTGATTGCTTGCGCAGAATCGACAACACAGCATTGGCAACTTCCTGGACGCTCACCGCTTTCATGCAGCGGAAATCAATCGGGCATTCGCGAAGAAAGCAGGGGCTGCATTCGACACGATGTCGCAGGGCGATGTGACCGTTGCCGAGTGGGCCAGTGAGACGGGGTTCTGTTGAGCCGAAGATGGCGACAACTGGCACGCCCAGCAATGCGGCGAGATGCATTGTGCCAGTATCGTTCGTAAGCAGTAAGCGGCATTCGCGCAGCTCGTCGATCAGTTGTTCGAGCGTGGTCTGGCCAACTCGATTCACGCAGTGATCACCAAGGGCGGCCGCAATCTGGTCGCCAACCGCGGCGTCGCGCGGCGTTCCAAACAGAATCCATTGGACGGACGATTGCGCGCTGATTTTTTCGGCGGCCTCGGCGAACCGCTTGGGTAACCAGCGTTTGGCGGTACCGTATTCAGCACCCGGGCAAAGACCGATTTTGATCGGTTGGCGGTTGATGGGCATTTGGACGTTGGATGTCGAATATTGAACGCCTGCTCGCGATCTATCGGAGTCGAATGTGTCTGCGCCGCATTCGCGTGCGATCCGGAGGAAACGGAGCGAATGATGCTCCGGCGGACCTGGCTTTCGCGGGACTGGAACGATTTGGTTAAGCAGCCAGCGTCGCCAATGGCCGCGATAACCAACTCTGCGCGGAATTCTGGTCAACCACGACTCCAAAGCAGCGCGTACCGAATTTGGGAAAAGGATCGCCACATCAAAAGACGGTTCGCGCCGAAGTAACCACACAACTGAAATGAGCCGGCTGCCTGGCAGAGGAATGATCGCATCAACTTCGGAGACCAGCTTCCACATCGGCGCAATCTTCTTCGGGGCGGCGATCGTAACGCGCGCGTCGGGCCGCCCAGCCTTTATTGCGCGAACTGCGGGCACGCTCATAGCCGCATCACCCAGCCAATTACTTGAACGAATGAGAATTTGAAATGGCTTTAGATCCTGAGGCGAAACTCCCGGTGGTAGATGGACCCCACGTTTATACTGCGCGAGAAGAAAATTGGGCTGGGCCGTCTTCCAGCGATTGTGCACCCAAAACCAGTCTTCCGGTGCGACGCGAATTTGCTGTTCGATGATCTGATTTATTTCTGAAGTGAGCGCTGCAATGGAGGCGTGCGCCTTGGGCGGATCGAAGCGCTCGGTGAAAACCATGCGCCAACGCGCGGGACCCATCGTGTAAACGCCGGCGGCAATCAGCGCCGCTCGGGTTCTCTTGGCAAGCAAAGCAGGCAGCGGCGAAGTGGACGCCAGCTTTCCAAAGAAGGGTGTCCACAGTCCGTGGTCACCAGCATGCTGATCGGATAAGACACCAACGCCGCCGCCGGACCGTAGCAGATCGATCACCGGTTGAAATCCTTGCTGGCGATCGAATAATTCCAAGCCGGTTTGGCCACGTGTCCGGCGCACGTGCGCGTCAATGAAGCGATTACCAAGCTTCTGATAGACGCTCGCATTGCGCACGTAACCGACGAACTTCG
>WNFY01002555.1_pt1 | contig 18233 bp, 13 predicted proteins | sample 5400091 | NCBI WGS metagenome assembly WNFY01 (sample SAMN13153364, study PRJNA577476) | soil metagenome | isolation source: 60 cm soil or saprolite under grassland replicate 1 | place: USA:California | collected 2016-06-15
GCAATTGAAACATTGGTAAAAGATTTCATAACACAACAAAAAATTACAAACCATAAACTACAAACTACAAACTATAAACATGGGAACAGATAAAAAATTAGTGATTGGATTATTTGGATTCGGCGTTGTTGGAGAAGGTTTATACAGAGTACTTCATCAAACACCTTCGTTAAAAGCGGAGATTAGAAAAGTGTGTATTAAGCATCCAAATAAAAAAAGAAATGCACCTGCTGAATTATTTACAACAAACAAAGATGAGTTGTTGTATGATAACGAAATCAACGTAATTGTAGAAGTAATTGATGATGCAGACGCTGCATTTGACATTGTTCGCACTGCATTTAAAAATGGCAAATCCGTGGTAAGTGCAAGTAAAAAAATGATTGCCGAACATTTACCTGAAATACTTGGATTGCAAAAAGAAACAGGCTTGCCTTTTTTATGTGAAGCAGCTGCATGTGCATCTATTCCTGTTATCCGTAATCTTGAAGAATATTATGACAACGATTTATTACACGGTATAAAAGCAATTGTGAATGGCTCAACGAATTTTATTCTTACCAAAATGTTTGAAGACAAGCTGGAGTTTAATCAGGCTTTATTATTGGCACAGCAGCTTGGTTTTGCCGAAAGCAATCCTGCCTTGGATGTGGAAGGATATGATGCTGTAAACAAGTGGACATTTTTATTGACTCATGCTTATGGAATTGTAGAGGAACCTGAAAACATTTTGTTTACAGGAATACAAAATATAGAGTTAAGTGATGCCAATATTGCCAGAGAAAAAAGTTATGATATTAAGCTGGTGGCACAGGCACAAAAACTAAAGAACGGTAAAGTTGCTGCATTTGTACTTCCGCAGTTTGTTACACATGATGATCACTTAAGTTTTGTAAAGAATGAATACAATGGTGTGGTAATTGAAAGTGGTTTTGCAGATAAGCAATTTTTTTATGGCAAAGGTGCGGGCAGCTTTCCTACAGCTTCTGCTGTGCTGAGTGATATTTCTGCATTGCGTTATGATTATCACTACGAGTACAAGAAATTATATTATCACACACCTGGTGAGTTGTCAAATGATTTTTATGTAAAGACTTATGTAAGTTTTAATAAACTGAATGATGTGCCAAAAGAAGAATTTGAATGGATTGAGGAATGGCATGGTGGCCAGGAAAGAAGTTACTTAATAGGCGTGATCCATTTTGAAAAATTAGTAAATGATAATTGGTGGAAACAAGATGGCATTTCTTTGATATTAACACCAGAGCCGGTTATTGAAAACATTGAGATAAGAAAATTGAAGAAGAGAAGTTTGGAATTGGCGGGAATAATTTAAAAATTTTGGTGAGTGATTTTTCAAAATGCAGCGTGCGGGTATGCAGCAGATGTTATTTCTAATGAAGAAATCATTGAAATAAAATGATTATAGCTGATGAAAACGTTGAAAGATACTGGATTGAACTATTAAGGATATTGGATTTAACGTTTTCTCAGTAAAAGAAAATTGTCCGGGTATAAAAGATTTAGAACTAATCGGGTTAGTAAAACAAAAACAAGGTGTTTTACTTACAGAAGACAAAGATTTTGGTGAACTGGTTTTTGCTTATTCTATCAAAAATTTCTCAGTAATCTTCCTTCGATATGATCAACCCAAATATGATTTAATACAAGACAAACTGCCGGATGTTGTTGAAAAATTTTATGAAAGTGAAGAAACTTTTTTTATAACTATCACAAAAAATAAAATCAGAATCAGGAAAATTTAATTGTTTGATAAAATTATTGCAGATAAATATAACTACACTAAAACTGAATTCAACATACAACCCATAGCCTGTAACTTTCAACTCAACCTTCAACTTCCAACCGTCCTGCTTACCTTTGCGGCGAAAATTTTTTTTATGCGGGAACTTTCTGTTGTAATAACAGTAATGAATGAGGAAGATAACATTCATCCACTTGTAGAGGCAATACGTAATGCCCTGCGTGAAATAGATTATGAAGTAATTTTTGTAGATGATGGTTCTGTTGATGCTACGCGCTCCAAAATAAAAGAAGTAATTGATGATCGCATTTTGTTGGTTGAACTGAGAAAAAATTATGGACAAAGTACGGCAATGGCAGCAGGCATTGATTATTCCACCGGAAAATATATTGCATTATTAGACGGCGATCTGCAAAATGATCCCACTGATATTCCGATGATGCTGGAAAAATTAAAAACAGAAGATTGGGATGTTGTGGCAGGTAACAGGAGGAACCGGAAAGACGGAACATTCCTGCGTAAAATCCCCAGTAAAATTGCCAATGCAGTCATTCGCGGAATGACTAAAGTATATATACGCGATTATGGTTGCACTCTAAAAGTTTTTAAGCGTGAGATAGCAGAAGATCTTGGACTGTATGGCGAACTGCATCGTTTTATTCCTGTGCTTGCTGCCATGCAGGGTGCACGAATTGTGCAGGTAGATGTAAAGCATCATGCAAGAAAGTTTGGTAAATCAAAGTATGGATTAGGAAGAACCTTTCGCGTAATGAGCGATTTGGTAACGATAGTGTTTTTCAGAAAATATAGTCAAAAGCCTATGCATCTTTTTGGGACCATGGGCTTTATAAGTTTATTCATTGGTATTATCATTAACATCTACTTGCTCATTTTAAAAATTATGGGTGAAGATATTGGTGGTAAACCTTTACTCATACTTGGATTGATATTTTTACTTGGTGGCATACAACTTATCACCATTGGTATTATTGCCGAAATAAGCATGCGTACTTATTATGAAGCAGGCACAAGAAAAACATACCAGGTAAGAAAGGTTTGGAGCAATCGGGAACAAGCAATAGGCAATGCGCAATAAGCAATAGGAATAAGAATTAAGGAATTTGGAATGCAAATAAAAATTACACAAGCAATCAACTGAAACCCTGCCTACCGGACAGGCAGGCTGGAAACAGGCCACTGTAAACTGTAAACATGCCCATTAAAGAATCTCTCAAATCTTTCTTAAAATTATTTATAAAACTTGCGGTAACAGGTGTTTGTCTTTGGTATGTAAGCCGCAAGATTGACTGGGGGAAAAGTTTTGCGATCATTCAACAAAGTAATTGGCTGTGGTTGTTTGCAGCCATTATTTTATTCACTGCATCAAAAGTTGTTTCATCTCTGCGATTGAATGTTTATTTTCAAAACATAAATCTAAAAATCAGTCAATCACAAAACTTAAAATTGTACTGGCTGGGAATGTTCTATAATTTATTCTTACCGGGTGGTATTGGTGGTGATGCATATAAAGTAATTTTATTGAACCGCACCTACCAATATTCAGCAAAACTGTTATCAGCCGCAGTACTGCTCGATCGGATCAGTGGCGTGGTTGGTCTAGGCATACTTGCTGTTATTTATTATTACTTTATTTTCAATGGCACTAATTATTCTTTGCTGCTTTTATGCCTTCTGCCCGTTGGTGTCGGGTTGTATTATTTAATCGTTATAAAAATCTTTCCATCCTTTGTAAAAGGCTTCTGGCCTACATTCTGGCTTGGTCTGGCAGTACAGGCCCTGCAAGTTTTCTGTGCTTATTCAATCATGATGGCATTACATATAAACGAACATCAGACTGCTTATATACTTATATTCTTATTATCGTCTATTATTGCGATATTACCTTTTACCATTGGCGGTCTTGGTGCAAGAGAAGTTGTTTTTCTTTGGGGCAGCAGCACATTATTACATGTCACTAATGATCCTACGCCGGTAAGTATCAGTATAAGTTTTTATCTCATCACGTTGGTCATATCATTTATTGGTGTTTACTGGGTATACAATAATCCTTTAAAGGAGAGAAAAATAATTATGAGCCGGGCTGCAGAATAGGAATGTGACTTTCGTTCCCGTACGTACGAGACTCTTGTAGGTTTTATTGGTTATGTAGCTTTTTGTAAATCATAAAACGAGTAAACAAGATAACGAAATAATACTCGCGATTGACGATTCACAATCCACAGTAAAAGAGTGCGACGCAAGAAAAGTTTAATTGAAATGCAAAAGCCGGGTACATAAAAAACAAACTATAATTTTTGCTACTGATTTAAATTGATTCGCAGAAGATACTTAGCACTTATACAATAAAGTATATTGTTTGCTTCATGAAAATTATTAAAGGGCAAAGCAATTACATTTGAAAGTTCAGCAGGCATTTTATTGTTTGTGTTAACTACCCATTTTCCATTATGTAACAAACAAGAACTACCAATAGAATTGTTGTTAAAAGCATAATTCCATAACAACTTTCCCTTTTTTAGATCATAACTGTAAATCCTGTTGTTGGCAAAACCGGTTAATATATTTTGCTGTATATATATCCTTCCATAATCATTAAAGCCCATATCAATACTATCTGTCATTATGTTTTTATCAGGGTTATAAAAATATAATTTTGGTTTTTTATTGCTGTTGCCGCGCATTGCATACACCACAAGATTATTCCATAAAGTAATCCCGGAAAATGTAAATGATTCATACGGTTTGTAATCAATGCCATAAACCTTATTTGCTCTTGTATCATATACACCAATAGAAGCTGCGTTATCAATGCGAATAACATCACCGGCGCCAATAATATTTCCTTTATTGTCCATTAGCATTTGATACGTGTGATGAAAACCAGCAGGAGGTGTGCCTTCGCTTTTCCAGTAATGCAGTAATCGCGGATTAGCAATAGCTTCTTTTGCATCAACTGTCTTGCCATTCAAAAATTTTTGTGTTGTCCACTGTTTATTGCGATTCCATAACATAATATAGCCGCTGGGATATCCACTCATATATATCATACTGTCGTTTAATGGAAGAAAGGAATACACATTATAACCTGTTGAACCCAACAGATATGATTTTTGTTCCCTCAAATTATACCTGTAATAATCACCATAATAATCACCAACGTAGTAAATGTTTTCTTTATCATTTGGAAAAGAAAATATTCTGCGGATACCTGTTCGAATAGAATTTGTTTTTATGTTGATGCTGTCAAATTTTTTATTATCAAATGAAAAAAATAATTGTGAACTGACAGCGTCAAAAGCGGTAGTTATATTCTTTTTGTTGACATTGTTTTCAAATTGTGCAACAGGTGAGGATGATATTCCTGCAACTTTAACAGCCTTTCCATGTTCCAGGCGAAATGTGCCTACTAAAGTATCAACGCCAATGCCAGCATAAATTCCGTCATTGTAAGTACTAAGCGAAATGCGTGTTGTATTGGGTACAGCGAATAATATTTTTTTTTCATTGGTTTGTTTATTTACACTCCAAAGATTTATAGCTTTTCTCTGACCTACTTGCATATAAACAAAATCCGAATCACCGGCTATACTTAAAACATAATCATTATCAGGATCAACTATTGGATGTTTTTCAAAAGTTTTGTTTGCCATATTGTATGCACTCCAGTAAGTACCGCCACTGCTGCCGCCGAAATATAAATTACCGTCTCTTCCGAATGACACAGAATATGCCAAAGTGGTTCCATTTATAAAAGGGTTACCTAAATCTGTAAATTCAATTGAATCCATAAGGTTTAAACGAATAATTTTTCTGTTATTCGTATTCATTGATAAATACACATTGCCTCTGTTATCGAAAACATGTATCCAATAAAAACCTTTGCCACTCAATACTCCATGCAATTTTTTGTATTGAACTTGTTTTGTATTGAGATTAATTCGTGCAAGCTCAACTTCCTGTGCCTTTCCTGATTCATCATAATATTGATTGAAGCCCGCAGCATAATTATCTCCGTTATTATCAGTACCTGAAAAAGGTAACAGGACAAAAGAATTAATATATGCACCGGCATTTTTCAAAGTGTCAACCTTATACAATTGGGCATGGGCACTAAAATTTATAATTAAAAAAAGAAAAAACATTCTATACATGTTCATTTAGGATTTGCATACACAAAGCATAAAGAATGCCTGTTGTTAATTAAGTAGCTAAGTTAACATTCACTTAAGAAGTAATGAAGTTGATAGTTGCTGATCATATTATATGCTTCAACTGTTTCCTTAGCTTTGCGGCAAAACGAAATCTTGTTGAATCAGGCATCTTATAAATCATCTTACTTCTGGTTATTGTTTACCCTTCTTGTGTTTTTGTTGTTGTTTCGTTTGGAAGCAACACCTATTTATATTTTAGATGAAGCGCGGAACTCAGAATGTGCCAGGGAAATGATGCAACCCAATGATTGGATAACACCAACCTTTAACGGAGAACTAAGAACAGATAAACCACCGCTGCATTATTTCTTCATGATAGTTGCTTACAAAATGTTTGGCGTAAATGAATTTGCAGCAAGATTTTTTTCTGCTGTCATGGGTTTGCTAACAGTATTGGTTATTTATTTTTATACAAAAAGATTGTTGAATGCATTCACTGCATTTTGTGCTGCAGTAGTATTGGTGACCAGCAGTCATTTTTTATTTGAGTTTCGTCTTGCTGTTCCGGATCCATACTTAATATTTTTTATTACGCTTGGTTTATTCAGTGCATTTACATGGTTGCAGGAAAATAAAATTTCGCAGTTATATATTGCCACTGTAGCATTTGGGCTGGCAACGCTTGCTAAAGGTCCTGTGGCACTGGCCTTGCCCGGATTATGTGTGTTAATATGGATCGCATTTACAAAAAAATGGAAGGTCGGTTTTACCTGGCATCTTATTCCTGCTTTTGTTTTGTTATGCGTTATTACCCTTCCATGGTATATCGCTGTTGATAAAGCCACAAATGGTGAATGGACAAAAGGTTTCTTTATCGAAAATAATTTAAATCGTTTCTCTTCTCCCCAGGAAGGGCATGGTGGTTTTTTTTTGTTTCCTGTTTTATTTGTATTGATAGGTCTTTTACCATTTATGAGCTTTATTGGCGAAACCATTAAGCAACGGAAAAAAATTTTTCAAAACCAACTTGTGCAATTCAGTGCTGTTGTAGTATTGTCATTTATAGCATTCTTTAGTATATCAAGCACGAAACTGCCCAACTATCCTATGCCCTGTTATGCTTTTGCAGCCGTTGTGCTTGGAAGTTTTATTGCATCATTGCTTAACAAGGAAATTACTTCTAAAAAATATCCCTGCTTCATTGTTCTGCTGTTTACACTGCTTATTCCTATTGCAGGTTATTTTGCCATAGCACGCGAAGCGGAGGCTAAAGAAATAAATTGGCTATCACTATTTTTATTGATAACACCATTGATATTAATCGTGGCAGTATTTATAAAAAATAACTGGCAGGAAAGATTGTCTGTAATATTCATAGCATATTGTTTTTTTAATATAATTGGATTACATTTTTTCTATCCTGCTTTATATAAACAAAATCCCGTTGCTAAAACAATTAACATCGTAAAGCAATATCCAAACATTTATGCTTATAATATTTTTAATCCGGGATACAGGTTTTATCTTGATAAAAATATTCCGCGAACCTATGACGTAAATACTTTAAAACATTGGTTAGACAGTACCCGTAATGCTATTGTTATAACGAGATTAAATTATCTTGATTCATTGAAAGCATTGCCATTACAGGAGATAGCAAGACATCATGATATTTTTGAATTACCCACCACAGTTATTTTAAAGAATAATGCAAAGCCTTAATACCAGATATTTTAAAATAGCGCTTACTATTTCACTTATAATAGCGCTTGCATTATTCTTCATTTCATTTGCTATTGGTAAAGAACAATTTTTTTTGTTACTTAATGCAGATGCAGGAAGTATAGCAGATTATTTCTTTTTGATATTCACTTATGGCGGCGATGGTCTTATGTGGATTCCGGTATTGTTAGTCACTCTTTTTATACTAAAAAGAAAAGATGTACTGCCCTTGCTTGTTAGTGCTTTTGTACTTTCCACCGCATTAACACGAGTGATTAAAACCATGATTATACCTGGTGTCCCGCGACCAATAAAAGTTATTACTGATCCGTTACTTATTCATCTTGTGCAGGGAGTGGAAATATATAAAACATCAAGTTTCCCTTCGGGACATACAGGAACAGCCTTTTGTTTCTATCTGTTGTTTTGTTTGCTTATTAACAAAAGATGGTGGCTTATTGTTGGACTTATTTATGCTTTGCTTGTAGGTTATTCAAGAGTATATCTTGCACAACATTTTCCTCTTGATGTGGCTGCTGGAATCATCGTTGCAATTATTTCTACAACAGCCGCTTTAAAAATTCAGGAATATTGGTGGAGGAGAAATGGTTAATGCTTTTATTGTTTTGAGTTTTCTGTTCTGGGTTTATATTGTTGCCCTAATTCCAAATTCCAATTCTTTCCTACTGATTCTTATCTTTTTTCCGGAACTTTTGGTCCTCGTAATTTAACTACTTGTCTTTCCTTTTGCTTTCTGCGCATACGAACATTGAGCAACTCCACAGCAAAAGAAAAAGCCATAGCAACATAGATATACGATTTATCAATATAGCTATGGTGTAGCGGCTCCAAACCTTCAAAGAATAAACTAAAGCCAATCATCAACAGGAATGCCAATGCCAGCATTTTAAGCGAGGGATGCTTATCAATAAAACCAGCTATACCCCGAGAGAAAAAAAACATGATGACCATCGCAATCGCAACAGCAATCATCATCACTTCAACATGTTTGGCAAGACCAATAGCTGTGATAATACTATCGAAAGAAAAAACCATATCAACCAAAATAATTTGTGTCACAATTATACCAAACGCACTTGAATTTTTCTTTACATTCAAAGTATCTTCTTCACCTTCAAGCTTATGATGTATTTCTTTTACGGTTTTATACAATAAAAATAAGCCACCCGCAAACATGATGCAATTACGCAGATTAAACGGATAATGTTTTTCATAAAAAGTAAATCCAAATAATTCCCTGCTTCCATTGGCAACAAGCCAGCTTAAAGCGCCAAGCAATCCAATGCGCACGGCAATTCCGGCAATCATCCAAATGCGTCTTGCATTCAATTTTTGTTTTACTTCATCAAGCCTTCCAATTAATATAGAAACAAAAATTACATTATCTATGCCCAATACAATTTCAAGAACTGTGAGTGTTACAAGGCTTATTAATGAATCAACAGTAAACAAATATTCCATTCCTATGTTTTTTAATGACGAAACTATTGCAGACTATTAGTCTTACTTTCAACTAAATACTTACAAATATTTTTTACAATCGAGGGGCCTTCATAAATAAATCCTGTCCATACCTGCACGAGCGAAGCACCTGCATCAAATTTTTCTTTCGCGTCTGCACCATTAAATATTCCGCCACTTGCAATTACAGGAATCTTGTTCTCTAATTGTTTCGTTAAGTAACGCAATACTTCTGTTGAACGCTTCAGCAAAGGCTTTCCGCTTAAACCGCCAGATCCGATTTTGTTAAGCTTTTGAACATCTGTTTTTAAATATTCCCTGGTAATGGTTGTGTTGGTTGCAACAAGCCCATCCAGGTTAACTTCAAATGAGAGGTCTATAATATCATCAAGTTGCGCTATGTTGAGATCAGGGGCAATTTTAAGCAGCAATGGTTTGTATATTGTTTTGGAAGCATTGATATTTTGCAGGTGAGCAAGAATTCTTTTAAGTGACTCTTTCTCCTGCAGTTCACGCAAGCCGGGCGTATTCGGGCTGCTTACATTCACAACAAAATAATCTACACAATCAAATAAATTATTAAAGCAAATCTCATAATCTTTCCATGCATTCTCATTTGGTGTTGATTTGTTCTTACCAATATTTCCGCCCACCACCAGTGTTGATTTTACGCGTTTAAGTTTCCGGTTGTATAATCGCTTTGCAATAGTTTCAACACCATCATTATTAAATCCCATTCGGTTAATAAGCGCATTATCTTTTGACAATCGAAACAGGCGTGGTTTTTCGTTACCACTTTGCGGCAAAGGAGTAACCGTTCCCGCTTCTATAAATCCAAAACCGAGTGTTTCCAGTTCATCTATATACAAAGCGTTTTTATCAAATCCTGCACCAAGACCAACGGGATTTTTAAAATCTAATCCAAACAATTTTTTTTGCAGTGCTGCATTATTGAAAGAAAAATTTTTTCTGATATTGTTTTTTACAGGCTGAATGCTGCATGCATTATGCAATACATTCATAGTAAAATAATGCACATCTTCCGGTGGAAATAAAAACAAAAGATTCCTGATGAGCGGATACATTGCGCAAAGAACTATGATTTATATCATTTAGAAAAATGAGGAAAGTGTTTTAGATAATGTACTTAGCGTTCGTGCTGCTATTGAGCTTTTGTTGTCACTCACTTCAAGGTTCGGAACAACGGTGAAAAGCGAAGCATGCGAAATCAATATGAATCATTAATTATAGTAAATGTAGTAGGCATTTTATATTCTCTGTCTTGCGATTTATGATTAACGATTCGCAAAAAGCAGCATAATGAACAAAGCGCAGAAGAGAGTGACACAAGAAGCGATGCCATAAGTACAAAAGCTCGCTACATAAAAAATCAACTTCTTCTAAATGCCCATTTCCACATTTCTTTCCAGGTAACTTTTTTACCATACAATAAAATTCCCGTGCGATAAATTTTTGCAGCAATCCATGTTGTAGCAAGAAAGCCAAGAATTAAAAAAAGCATGCTTGCTGCAAGTTGCCAGTAAGGAACCACATCAGGCACTCCATGTGCAATGCGTGCCATCATTACAATTGGTGAAAAAAGCGGGAATAAACTGCCAAATACCGCAATGCCACTTGATGGATCGTTCACGGCTTTGGTCATAATAACAATTGCAAAAATGATGGGCATGGTGATGGGCAGTAGAAGACTTTGTGCGTCCTGCGGATCTTCATTTACTGCGCTGCCAACAGCAGCAAATAATGAGGAATATAAAAGATAGCCACCAAGAAAATAAAATATAAAACAGCCGATGATAAGCGGGAAATTAATTTCACTAAGTCCCTTACTTAACTCAGCAAATGCACCGCTGTTTTGCGCAGCCTGTGCTGCTGCTAAACCACCGGGTTGCATAGGCATATTTTGTGCATGACCCATAAGACCAGGAAAAATTACCGGCAATAAAATAAAAAGACCATTCACCAGGATTACCCATATAATAAATTGAACAAGACCAACAGCGCCGATGCCAAAAATTTTTCCCATCATCAACTGGAAAGGTTTTACGCTGCTTACAATTACCTCAGCAATACGGCTAACTTTTTCTTCCATTACACCACGCATCACCATAGTGCCGTAGATAAAAAGAATGATGTAAATAAGAAAGCCCGAAATATAACCTACTGCATAACTAAAACCTGCTTTTGTATCAGAGTCTTCTTTTGAATCAGCGTCATGGTTACCATGAAGCGTGATGAAATTTATTTCGGTTTTGTGCTGTACACTATCAAGCTGACTCTTTGTAACATTAAGCGAGAGCAATCTTTTTTCACGAAGCTTATCATTGATAATATCTTGTATGTGACCTCTTGAAATTAGCCCGATAGATTTTGCTGATACAAGTTGAATGGTACCAGTATTCAGCACATTGGTTTCTTCAGAAATATAAATGTATCCGTTATACTCATTTTTTTCAAGCTTTGATTTCAGGGAAGCCGGCGTTTCGTTCTTTAAAAAAATAAAATGTACTTCATCTGTATTTTTAATTTGCCCGTCAAAAATATTGGCATTGTCTGCCACTGCAATATTCAGTGTGCTGCCGCTGCTTACAGAGAAATATATGATGAGTGCATAAAAACCAAATATGATTAGCGGTAATAAAATAGTGGTCAACAAAAATGTTTTCTTTTGAACACGCGTTAAAAATTCTCGTTTCGATACCAGTAATATTTTATTCATAAATTAGTTTATAGTTTTCAGTTATCAGTCAGTATTTAGTTTCCAGTTTGTGTTTCCTCTAATTCCAAATTCCTAATTCCAAATTCCATTTACATTTTAAATTCCTCAAGCTTCCACTTTTTGAAATGGACGGGTAGTAGCATGTGTACTTTCTACAAGCTTTATAAAAATCTCATTTAGTGAAGGCAGTATTTCATTGAACGCTTCAATATTTACATTTTGCTGAATAAAATATTGCAGCACATCATTGCTTTTATAATCATCTTTTATTTTTACTATAAGTTTGCTCACTTTTGTATCAATCACTTCAAATGCATTGCTTACAATGTTTCCAGGCACTCCGCTCAATTGAATGCTGAATATATTTTCTTTAAAATCGTGCTTAACCTGTTGTACACTTCCATCTAAAATTTTCTTTCCAAGATTTATCAAAACAATCTGGTCGCATATTTCTTCCACCTGTTCCATGCGATGCGTGCTGAATATCACGGTGCAGCCGCGTTGTGCAAGTCCATAAATTTCATCTTTAATCAGGTTCGCATTTAAAGGGTCAAGCCCGCTGAAGGGTTCATCAAGTATAATCAATTTGGGCTCATGCAAAACGGTTACTACAAATTGCAGTTTCTGGCTCATACCTTTACTAAGGTCTTCCACTTTTTTATTCCACCAGCTTTCCATTTCGAGACGCTGGAACCAGAATTTTATTTTTTTCATCGCCTCTATTTTGCTAAGTCCTTTCAATTGCGCAAGGTATAAAACCTGGTCACCGATTTTCATCTTTTTATACAAGCCTCTTTCTTCAGGCATGTAACCAATCTTAATAATATCATTAACGGGATCAAATGGTGCACCGTCGAAAAGGATGGCTCCTTCATCCGGATAAAAAATACCGGTGATCATGCGCAGCAGTGTAGTTTTACCAGCACCGTTTGGACCGAGTAAACCAAAAATGGTTCCTTTCTCTATACTAAAACTAATATCATCAACTGCTTTTTGGGTAGCATAATATTTTTTCAAATGTTGCAGTTCGAGTAATGGCATAGCTTATGAATTATTTTATGTTTAAATGTATGGCAAGATAATTTTTAATTGTTGCAATTATTGTTATGATTTTTGTGAGCCAGGCATTGGTACATAAATGATGCTTTCATTGCGTCGCACACTTGTACTTTCTATCTAAAATGCATCACTCCTCAATTCATTATCGCGTTTCTTTATTTAAAAATATTAGTAGTTGAATTGTGAAAAATATTACAACCGGTTCAAAAAAGGCAGCACGTGAAGTTAAATGTCTGATGTATGATGTAGGATATCTGATTTTTTAAGCATTCACCATTCATGATTGATTCATGAGTAGTGATCTAGTTCGCCACTCACCACTTACGATTTACAATTTACAATTACAATTAATGCTGGAACAAAACTGCAATCATTGCTGCAATTTTTTCTCCATCCATTGCTGCGCTTACAATTCCGCCTGCGTAACCGGCGCCTTCTCCGCATGGATATAAATTTTTTATCTGAACATGTTGAAGTGTTTTTTCATTTCGTGGTATACGAACAGGGGAGGATGTGCGGCTTTCAGTAGCAACAACAATTGCATCATTTGTAAAATAATCTCTCACCTTCTTGCCAAAGGCTTTAAAACCCTGTTGCAGTGAATTGTGTATAAAAACAGGTAGCACATTTTTTAGGTCAGTGCTATACACACCGGGTAAATAACTGCACTCAGGAAGTGTTGAAGAAATTTTATTGTTACAAAAATCAATCATGCGCTGAGCCGGTGCTACAAGATTTCCGCCGCCCGCTTCATAAGCTTTCTGTTCTACATCTTTTTGAAAATGCATAAGTAATAAAGGATCTGATGATATCTGATGTCTGATATCTGATTTTCGGATTTCGGATTTCGGATTCCTAATTTTTGATTCTTGATTTCTAAAATAATTCATTGCATCTTTCATCTCCACCTGCACCACCATTCCACTGTTTGCAAAAGGATTATTTCGTTTACTGGGGCTCCATCCATTTACAACCAATTCACCAGGATTAGTTGCAGCAGGTGCAATGATGCCACCGGGACACATACAAAAACTAAACACTGCTTTATCACTTACCTGCTCCACCAAACTATATGATGCAGGTGGCAGATAATTGCCTCTTGAGGAGCTATGATATTGTATGGAATCAATCAATGTTTGCGAATGTTCAACGCGTACACCTAATGCAAAGGGCTTTGCTTCAATAAAAAATTTTTTATAATAAAGCAATTCAAAAATATCTCTGGCGGAATGACCTGTGGCAAGAATTATCGCATCAGCTTTAAATGAATCACCATCAGCAGTTTCAACAGATTGAACAATTTCATTTTGCACGATAAGATCAACGATCTTTTTTCCAAATAAAATTTTACCACCGCATTCTATAATTTGTTCGCGCATTGCGGTGATAATATGCGGCAGTTTATTCGTGCCAATATGCGGATGGGATTCATACAATATTTTCTCATCTGCACCAAACTGCACAAAAATATTCAGGATGCGATTGATGTCGCCACGTTTTGTACTGCGTGTATATAACTTTCCGTCACTGTAAGTACCGGCGCCACCCTCACCAAAACAGTAATTGCTTTCAGTATTAACAATGCCCTCTTTATTTAAAACAGCAAGGTCTCTTCTTCTGGCGCGAACATCTTTTCCTCTTTCAAGAATAATTGGTTTAATACCTTGATCAATAAGTTTTAGCGCGGCAAATAAACCGGCAGGTCCGGCGCCAATTATAATAACACTATATGTTACCCGTGAAACATCTTTCAACAAAATTTTTTGCACCTGCCGAGGTATGAAAGGCTCATTTATAAACGCCTTTACAGTAAACGTTATCCAAACTTGCTTACCCCGGGCGTCAATAGATTGCTTAAGCCGGTGAAACCCTGTAATAAGATTCTTTTTTACAGAAAGAGATTGAGCAATATATTCTTTTACTGCAGTATCGTTTGCTGCTTCAGCAGGCGGCAGTCGAAGAGAAATATTTTGTTGCATGATGTCAGGTAGTTAACCCAAAAATCACTAAAAAATTAAAAGGGCAAATCGTCTGCAACGTCACTATAATTATCAGGTGGAGAAGCAACAGTTGAAGCTTGTTCATTTTGTTGTGCAAGCTTGATATGTTCCATGCGCCATGCATCAAGATTGGTAATATAATTTTCTCTTCCGTCCTTCACCCATTTAGAACCTTTTATGTTGAATGATACTTTTACTTCATCACCCAAATTGAATCTATCAGGCATTGCAGTTCTGTCCTGCACACACTGAAACTTAATATAATTGCTAATACTGCGGCCATTAATCTCTTCATTTTTTTCAATTACAAATTCTCTTGTTTTAAAAGTTTCAGTACGTTGCACTGCGTCATATTTTGCCACTAATTTTCCAGTTATTTCAAATGACATATAAAATGGTTTTCAGCAAAAGTAATTTAAAAGAAGAATATTTATTTTTTTAAAAATAAAAAGAAGAAGATAGCTGAAATGCAGATGCAGTAAGTATTTTAGCGGATTTAAATAAAAATGGTTTTGATTTATCAGAAAAATAAATTGAATATTTTAATGTTTAAAGCTTGCATTTACATAATAAATTACTTAAATTACCCTGTCAGCAGGCCCCATGATAATTTTCATGACTAAATATCGCTAAGAAGAAAAATTTAAGGCCCTATCAGACATTTTTTTCATGCTGATTTTTACAAGTTTTTTAATTCAATATTGTATAGTATAAAAAAGAAATTTTTTTTATTGTGACATATTGAAAGGTATTTAAATAAGAAGTGTGTTGTAAATCAATAGCAATTTTAAAATAGTATGAAGCGTTTATTTTAATACACATTTAATCAGTTGAGAAAAAAAATTTTATATGCGATGAATTGTTGATCAAACCGAAAAAAAACAAGAGATGAAAAAATTGTTTTTTCAACATAAAAGATTGATATTCGTCCCTCATCCCAAAAGATTTTTCGCAAAAGAGGTGAACAAATTTTTTGGGATTTTTTGCCGGGTTACCCTTCTTTAATCCAATATAAATTCTTTTGATTGTTATGACCAAAGCCGCTGACTCCATATGGAATAATTGTTTAAAAATTATTAGAGATATTGTAGATTGGCAACCATTTAAAACATGGTTTGAACCTATAAAAGCGGTAGAGTTAAAAGACAATGTATTACTAATCCAGGTGCCGAGTCAATTCTTTTTTGAATACCTCGAAGAACATTATTTAAACCTTCTTGCTAAAACCTTAAAACGTGAGTTGGGAAAAGATGCCCGCCTCGAATATCGTATCATGGTAGATAGTGGAAACAGCGGACGTAACGGTACAATGGATGTACCTGCCGGTAATATGAAAATGTATAACAACAACGAAATGGATTTTCCATTAATAATTAACAGCCCTGTAAAAAATCCTTTTGTTATTCCGGGTCTTAAAAAGATGCAAATTGATCCTCAATTGAATCCAACCTATGTATTCGATTCGTTTATTGAAGGCGATTGTAATCGTGTTGCACGCAGAGCTGGTAAAACAGTTGCAGAAAAACCGGGCGCTAATTCTTTTAATCCTTTAGTGATCTATGGCGGTGTTGGCTTAGGCAAAACTCATCTTGCCCAGGCTATTGGTAATGATGTTAAGCGTTCCCTCACCAATAAAGTGGTATTGTATGTAAGCAGTGAGAAATTCATTAACCAATTTCAGGATCATAGCCGCAATAATGCCATAAATGATTTCATTCATTTTTATCAGTTGATAGATATTTTAATTATTGATGATGTGCAATTTTTTGCGCGAGCAGAAAAAAGTCAGGACGCATTCTTTGCTATTTTTAATCACCTGCATCAAAGTGGAAAACAATTGGTGTTAACATCCGATAAGCCACCCAAAGATCTTGATGGAATGCAGGAAAGATTACTTAGCCGTTTCCGCTGGGGACTTAGTGCCGATCTCCAGATACCGGATTATGAAACACGAATCGAAATACTCGAAAGAAAAATGAAGAATGATGGTCTTGACATGCCTAAAGAAGTGGTAAAATATGTGGCTTATAATATTAATACCAATGTGCGTGAACTGGAAGGTGCATTAATTTCTTTACTGGCACAATCATCACTTAACAAACGGGAAATTGATTTGGAACTTGCCAAGAAAGTGTTGCGCAATTTTGTAAAAACAAGCAGTAAAGAAATCACCATTGATGCAATACAAAAAATGGTTTGTGAATATTTCGATGTTCCTTATGATAAATTATTACAAAAAACAAGAAAACGCGAAATAGTGCAGGCAAGACAAATCACTATGTATCTTGCCAAAGCCTTCACTAAAAATTCCCTTAAAACAATCGGTGAACATTTCGGCGGCCGTGACCATACTACTGTAATCCACAGTTGCCAAACTGTAAAAGACCTTATGGATACAGACAGCCTGTTCCGTGAAAACGTAATGGAGCTGACACAGAAAGTGCAACTCGCTGCTATGTAAAAAATATTTTTTTAGATGTCCAACTTAAATATGCACGAAGCTTCCGGTTGCCTGCCCGACTATCCATTTACTTTCAATTGCGGTTAAAGGCGTTGCATTCTTCAGGGTTCTGTTTTTAATTAAGCCAAGCGAAGCAATGGACAACACCAGGAAAATTTAAATCATTTTCAACTATTTAGTGCTGAAGGTTGAAAATGATTTCTCTGTAGCAGATTAATAGCAACAATTTGAATCGTATCTCTATTCTGTTTAAAGGCATTTTTTATTTTTAATTTTAGAATTCCAATGCTATTTTTGCAGCCCTTAAATAGCAAAATTTTAGCCCCGGTGAGGTGGATGAGTGGCTGAAATCAGCAGTTTGCTAAACTGCGGTACGGGTTAAACTGTACCGAGGGTTCGAATCCCTCCCTCACCGCAAAATACATTATCAAAAAAAGCTAAAAGCCTGCAAATTCAATGTTTGCGGGCTTTTTTATCTTATGACCTTGTCAAATTATTCATTTGCGCACAAAAAAATCGTGAGTAATTCATGAGTCTTTTTGCCTTGAAAAAGTACTCACGAAATATTGAGCAAGTAATTGATTATCAATCTGTTTAATTATCGAACATCTTGTCTTGAAATAGCTGCGGTTCTAATTTTATAACCGTAAATCATGAGTTTATGTTGGGTAAAAGTTTCAGTTTGCTTTTTTACTTAAAGAAGCCAAAGAATTATGTAAATGGCGCAATGCCAATTTACATGAGAATAACAGTGGATGGAGTTCCAAAAGAAATTTCATTGGGCCGAAAGTGCGACCTCGCAAGATGGAATGCAAATACAGGAAGAGCAACAGGA
>WNFY01002301.1_pt1 | contig 18228 bp, 11 predicted proteins | sample 5400091 | NCBI WGS metagenome assembly WNFY01 (sample SAMN13153364, study PRJNA577476) | soil metagenome | isolation source: 60 cm soil or saprolite under grassland replicate 1 | place: USA:California | collected 2016-06-15
AGAGTTCTCCTCTGGGACCTCGACGGCACGCTTGTCCGGGGCGCGCGCTACGGCATATTCAAAGACTACACTGTGCCAATGCTCGAAGCGGTTTTTGGCACCGCCGGTTGTCTTCCGGACATGATTGTTTCCGGGATGACTGACTTGCAGATCGTTGAAGAAGCTCTTCGCGGCGAAGGCATCACCCGCGAACACATCATCGATCGCAAGGACGAGCTCCTGCGCTGTTACATCACGGAGATGAGGCGCGCGACCGGCAATGGGAACCAATTAATCATGGCAATGCCGGGTGTGCGCGAAGTTCTAAAGGCTGTCGATGAACACCCGCGGTACCTTTCCGCTTTGCTCACCGGTAACGTTGAGCCGGCCGCTCAACTGAAAATCGAAATCACCGGCCTGGCCGAATTCTTCAAACTGCCGGGCGCTTTCGGTGACGAGTCATTCGATCGGCGCGACCTGCCCGCGATCGCCGCGCAAAGAATCAATGAACACCTGGGCCTCAGTTTTTCTCCAGATCAATTCATTGTCATTGGCGACACGCCGAACGATATTGCGTGCGCTCGCCATTTCGGCGCTCGCGTTGTCGCCGTCGCCACGGGGCGCATTCATTTGGAAGAAGAACTCAGGGCGTGTGGACCCGACGCGCTGTTGCCGGATCTTCTGGATTCCGAACTTCTGATCCGGACGTTGGAACAACTATGAGCCTCCAGGTAAATAGTGCTTCCCGGGAATCATGAAATGACCTTGAATCCATGGAAATCATTGAAGCTCACGGAACTCGAGTCGGCGTTAATGAAGATCTAAACTGGCCGTTATCGTTGACTCGCGCCATAATGCTGGTAACCCCTCAACTAACTTCCCCGTGCCTTCCGAAGAGAGGAGTGGAGTTATGCTTGGCAACTGGAAGAAAGATGTCGACGACGCCCTCGCTGAAGCCAAAGCTCAAAACAAACCTTTGTTGATCGATTTTTCCGCCGCGCCCGCGTGAGGCGCATGTGCTCGGCTGGAAGCCGAGTCATATAGCGACGAAGAAGTTTCAAGTTTCATTAATGAGAATTTTGTGCCGCTGGAAGCACATATCAAAGAGCACCCGGCGTGGTTCAAACGCTTCGACGCACTTTGGACGCCGACGATTCTCGTTATGGATGCCGGTGGCTTCGAGCGATCCCGCATCGAGGGGTATTTGCCAAAAAACTGGTTCCGCGGGCGATTGGAGTTGGGTCTGGCGCGGGTGGCATTCATGCACAAGAAGTGGGAAAACGCGGAAAGGGTTTATGCTGACGTGGCTGAGGATTATGCGGACACGACCGTTGCTCCGGAAGCTATTTACTGGCGCGGCGTGAGTCACTACAAGGCGACCAACGATCACACAGTCCTCGGTGACGTCGCGAAGGAACTGGCTCAGAAATATCCGGGCGCAGAGTGGACGCTAAAGAGCGTCCCGTGGGCGCAGTAACCAGTGTAAGAAGCCCGACCATGAAAGGAGGACTCGATCAGCTTCCCCTCAACTTATTGATGACGACGAAACCTGTCCAGATATGAGAGTTGCCTTTCCTGACGGTCGGGCCTTCTGACACTAGATCCGGTGAAATCCCTTCAGGATATCCTGGGTCGCCAGGCGCAGAATCACCGGCCGCCCGTGCGGACATGTCGTAGGCGAGGAAGTCATTAACAATCGATCGATCAACCAGCGCATCTTCTCGGGCGCCAGAGGCATGTTCACTTTGATCGCCGCGTGACAAGCGAGCGATGCAGCAATCTCGTCACGCAGCGTCGCGCGTGCCGCGCCGCGTTTTTCCGCATCGACTGTATCCAATACTTCCGCGAGCACGTTGCGTGCTTCGCTCGCCGGCAGGTCGCCGGGCGCCGATTTGATCGCCACGGTACGCCCCGATAGTCGCATCAATTCAAACCCGTAGCTTTCGAATTCCGCCGACACGGAATCAAAGGCAGCAGCCTGCGCTGGAGTGAGATCGAATGTCTCCGGGATCAGCAGCTGTTGTGATTCAGGCCGGCGCGAAGCTTCCAGCGCTCGGTACTTGTCGAACAATACGCGTTCGTGGGCGACGTGCTGATCGATCAGCAGCAGGCCTTCATCGTCGGTCGCCACGATGAAACTTTCTTCGAGCTGACCCAGCGGGCGAATATTCGAGCCAACCGATTCCACCGTCACCTCGCGGACGAACTTCAGCGCGGAATCAAGGGGTGGCAAATCAGGAAACGAGCTGACAGGAGTACTCGCTTCTGACCCCGCAACAAAGTCTTTGGTTTCGATTTCCAATTCCGCGCCGGTCTCCGGAAAACCGGACGACGGTTCGTCAGGCAATGGACTTGAGGCCTCAAGCGCCGTCTCTGGTTGCAGGGCCGTAGCGAATCCGAAACTAATGCGCTCCTGTTGAGGGTCAGGTCTTAAATCAAAAGTTTGCCGCGCCGGTATGGAATTTTGCGGCTGGCTTTGATGACTTGCCGAGGGCGCCACCGGTGGCTCGGCCATTTCCTCATCGGGTCGCATTCCGGCCTCAGGTTCGCGAGTCTCCATAGTCGGGGCGTACCCGGCGCTGGCCAATGCCGCGCGGACTGCTTCGCGGACCGAGTCGGCGACGGCGGCCGCGCGCCGAAAACGCACTTCGGTTTTTGCGGGATGCACGTTGACATCAACCTCTTCAAGCGGCACGTCAATGAACAAAAGTGCCATTGGATAGACACCGTGCGGCAGAATCGAGCGATAACCTTCGGAAAGCGCGCGTCCGATCAGACGATCCCGCACAAACCGGCCGTTGACGAAAAGGAATTGGGCGTCGCGCGAAGTGCGGCGCTCGCGCGGGGCTGAGACGAATCCGCGTACTTTCGCGATTTGAGGAAGCGAAAAACTTGTCTCGGTTGACTCGCTTACGCCGTTATTGACTTCCAACAATCCGTCGAGAAACTGGGCGCCGAAAATTTGGTAGGCACGCTCGCGAAGATCCTGCGCGGGCGCCACGCGCAAAGTTTCGCGTCCATTATTGGTAAGTGTGTAACTAATTTCAGGGTGCGCCAGGGCGTAATGGGTAATCAGGTTCGTCAGGTGATAGCTCTCTGTCGCTTCCGAGCGCAGAAACTTCCGGCGGGCAGGAGTGTTAAAGAAAAGCTCGCGCACGCTGATTGTCGTGCCGCGCGGATGTGCCGCGTCTTTCACATCGCGCATGCGGCCGCCTTCGATCAACACGCGCGTGGCGGTTTGAGCGTCCGCGGTACAACTTACCAGCTCGACTCGCGCCACCGAAGCGATCGATGCCAGCGCTTCCCCGCGAAATCCCAGGGTGGCGATTGCGCTCAGGTCTTCGGCTTTTGTGATCTTCGAGGTGGCATGGCGCTCGAAAGCAAGCACCGCATCATCTCGGCCCATGCCTTCGCCGTCGTCGGTAATCTTTAACAGGCGCCGGCCACCGGATTCGACATCAATGACGATGCGGGTTGCGCCGGCATCGATCGCATTCTCAATGAGCTCTTTGGCGACCGAGGCGGGACGCTCCACGACCTCACCGGCGGCAATTAGGTTGGAAATATGATCTGGGAGAACTCGGATCCTGGACATCGTTAACGTTTCTTTGCTTCAGTTCGGAATCCAATCTGTTTTTGTTTAGTTGTTGCGGGCGGTTCCATAAGGTTGCGGATTGCATCAAAAACCACCTTGAATTGCGCATCGTACTTCCGTTCGAGTTCCGCCAGCTTCTTCGCGAGATCCTGATGCCCGGCCATCATTTCTCGCAATCTCACGAACGCGCGCATTATGTTGATGTTCACCTGAACGGCTCGTTTGCTTCTGAGAACACTTGAAAGCATAGCGACGCCCTGTTCGGTGAATGCGTAGGGTGCTGCACGTCTTAGCCCACCCCAACTTGAAGTCACAAATTGTGACTTCAAGTTTCGGAATTCACCATCGCTCAACTGAAACATGAAATCTTGCGGAAATCGATCGATATTTCGTTTAACTGCCTGGACCAACGCCTTCGGCTGAACTCCATAGAGGGCAGACAGATCAAAACTCAGCATTACTCTCTGACCGCGCAGACTGTATATTCTGTGTTCGATTGCGCCGGTCAATTCCGGCAGATTGAGGCTGTCTTTTCGGTGGGAGGACATAAGGGATCACAGAAAGACTACCTCATGATCAGTTCGCTCAAGATCAATTGCATCAAAAATCCAGTCCACAAAATAATGGCCGTGCCGCGCGAGGAACGAAGTGATATTCAGGCGCCGTTCCTGCAAAGTCTTTTCCGGATAGAGCAAATCAAAAGCATGTTCGATTTGACGATGCACGGCCTCATCGCGCGCGACCTGTGCCCGGTTAAAGCGTGTGCGCAGCCCATCGATTTGATAATTGATCTTCCGGCGTCCCTTTTCCAATGCGTCCGCTAACGTCGGATCAACTCGTCGCAGCTGTTCCTGCAAGCCGTCGAGCTCTTTGCTGAATGTCTTAGCCGTGTGTTCGAAGGCTTTGGCGGTCTCTTTGCCAAGATATTCGGCGACTGCGCGCGCCATCACGTGGTCGGGGCCTTCAAAGAAATCGTTAAGGCGGATGCCATAGCGTTCCAGCGAACGCCAGGTATGCTTTTCGACGAATGTCAGACTTGCGCGTGGGAGGATAGGCGTTGCGGGACGATTGAGAATGCGATAAACCTCTGCCGTTTGCGCGAAGTAGGCAATCTCGGCTGAACCGCCATAATAAGCAATCGTCGGCAACAGAAAATCCTGCACCACGGCGCGCAGGGTCACGTTGGGACTAAAACGATCCGGCTCGCGTAATGACCAGTCCGCAAGCTCCTCTGAAGTAAATTCTTTCGCTGGTTGACCTCCCTGGTCGGGCTTCTGACCCGCGGTTTTTGCCTGGTACTTATCGTTGTCATTTCGCGTCAGGGCGTGACGGGCGCCGCTCTCATCATGCAGGAACAACGGAAACGCGTTCTCGGATGGGGTAACCTGCGCGTGATAGCCGGCTGTTTCCAACTCGGCACTTCGCCTGGCGATGGCTGTCGCTATTTCCTGAGCCCGGCGCGCGGCCTCAGCATAAACGGGCGCCGCCAGTTGCTTGAGCTGTAGATCCAGCGGGTCCAATAATATCAACCCGCGCTCGCCCGTTAGGCTTGTCATTAGGCGCGCAAAGGCGTCGCCGAATTTCCGCTTTCGTTGATAAGCTTCACCCAGGAGCTTGCGAAGGTCAGCCGTGAATTCAGTCTGCGGTAGTGACTGAAATAAATTCTCAACGGTTGTTTCGATTGATTCGTCGAGAACTGCCCGGCCGACCGGCGAGCCTTCCCGATGAATGCCGGCCGTGACCGTAGCTTTGTTCAACGCGCAATCGCGACTGATGAATTCAGCCGTCGCAACCTCTGCGAAGTCGTGATCTTCGGTAGCGATCCAGAAAACGGGCACGGCCTTAATGCCGCGCTGCGTCAGGCACTCTGCAAGTTTGATTGCCGAGAGTGCTTTGTAGATTGTGTACAACGGCCCGCCGAATAATCCGGCCTGTTGTCCGGAAACTACGGCAATGCAATCGGATTCGCGCAAGCGTTCGATATGTGCGAGTGTTTTGTCGCTTGCATTCCAGGCGCGGTTCAGGCGTTCCAGAGCATCGCAAAGCTCAGTCCGATCCGTTTGGTATTTCGCGAGTACGCGATCGCGGCGCCCGGGGAGATCGTAATGATGCTTTACCGCTTCAGGATAGAAGCTACGCAGAGCGGTCGCGTCGCGCAGGTAATCCAGGAACAGGCAGCTCTGCTGGGGAATTTGATCGAAGGGAACAGTTTCGACGCGCAGTCCGGCCTGCTCAGGGGTACTATGACAGGCAGGTTCGGCGGTGCTCAATTCTATGGCTTGCTCCTGTCGGATCATTCTACGCGTCGAAGGTTGGGAGTGCTAGGTGTCAGAAACCCAACGAGAGGTGACGTGTCAGAACCGGGAGCGGTAGCGACCGGATCATGACTGCCTTCTGAGCTGGAAATGTTTAGCTGAGAAAATCGGTGGATGTCACGAGGTCTCATGATCCGGTCGCTACCGCTCCCGGTTCTGACACGATGAGTTGAGAAACAGCCTGGTTGGCTTTTTCGAGTAATTGCGTGATCTCCATGCGCGCTTCTTCGTTCGATCTCTGCAACGGCGCGCGTACTGCACCTCCGACAAGCCCGGCCATCTCCATTGCCGCTTTCAGTCCGCCTATCCCATAGGTCCTGGTAACTGCGCGTGCAAGTGGAGTTAGTTTTTCCTGCAAAACAGATGCATGATCGATTTCTCCGGCCTGAACTGCGCGATAAATTTCGAGGCAAAGCTCCGGCACGACGCAGCCGACGGCAAGGATCCCGCCACGTGCTCCCGCCTGCAAAGTCTCATTGAACACGGTGCCGTTTCCGATCATCATCGCAAAGTCCCGATTGACCATCCGCACGGTCTCAGCAAACTTCGCCACTTCATTCGAACTGTCCTTCATGCCGATGATGTTTTGATGTTTGCTGAGAAGAGCGGCGGTTTCTGGTTCAATTTTGATACCAGTCAAATCGGGCATGCTGTAAAGAATGATCGGAATCGGCGCCGCGTCAGCCACGGCGGTGTAATGATTAACCAGGGCGTCCCGCGTGATCGCTGGACGATAGTAGTGAGGTGTTATTACGAGCGCAGCTTCCGCGCCAGCTTGGGCGGCCCGCTCGATCTCGTTGATCGTGCCGCGCGTGCTCTGTTGTCCCGCGCCGACTATGAAGGTGAGCGTTTCAGGGACAGCTCGACGTGCGGTCTCGATCACCTCAGGATATTCGCTATCATTAAGATGGACGCGCTCGCCGGTTGACCCGAGGACGACATAGCCACTCACGCCCAGGCCGTTCCATTTGGCGAGATTCGAAGCCAGCCCCTCGACGTCGATAGTTTCGTCGGCCTTGAAGGGAGTGGTAATTGGCAGCAGTAAGCCGTTGAGATTAATTGGCATTCGTGACTCGCCATTTTAGACAGCGAGTCACCGGGAGCGCAATTTGAGAAGGTTCGTACCAGTCTTTACTGCTAAACCGCTCCCGAAGCGATTGTCCAAACGCGCTGGCCGTTATGACCGCGCCGGCCGCCGCACGCCGATTGCGAAATGACGAGGATGTTTGTGTAGCTGATTTCGCAGACTAAATATCTGACTTTGCAGTTCGCGAATCTGCTGTTGCTGTTCCTTGATGGCGTTGACGAGCACGGCCGAGAGTTGGTTGTATTTGACGCCTTCGATCTCGCCCTCCTTGTTGCGGAAGGTGAGCAAAGGCTCGACCTTTTCCACCTCCTCAGCGCCCAGACCGAGGTCCCGCTTGTTTTCCTCTTTCCAGGTGAAGCTGATTGGACGCAGACGACGAATGATCTCCAAGCCGCCGAAGAAGGGCTGTACCTGTGTCTTGTATCGCAGGCTCGACGAGCATGTGCCGACGCGGTTCGAACCGTTAAGGCAAAGATTTGTACTTCCCGCAGTCGCGAGAGTGTCAATCTGCAATTTGCCGACCACATCGACAACGTCGCTACCGTCTGCTCTGCCGAGCGCGATGGTGTTGCTGGTAGAGACGAATGCGCCGGCGCCGATGGCGGTGGCGTAGGTGAGATTGTCTGCGCCGACGTTGGCGTCAAACCCGATGATAGTGTTGTAGCTGCCCTTGAAGTTGTTGTCGCCAGCATTGACTCCAAAGAAGCTGTTGTAGTTGCCCGTCTGGTTATTGCCGCCAGCAAGGATTCCAACGAAGGTGTTGGCGTAGCCCCTCGTGTTTATACCGCCAGCTTCGAAGCCAAAGAACGAGTTGAAGTTTCCATCATTTGAGCCGTCTGTGGCCGGAGTGTCCTCTGCGCCCGACAACACACCCGCAAAGGTATTGCTATTAGGCAGGATACCTCCGCCGCCTGCGCCCGGCACGCTCAGCACGCGCTGGCCGCCGATGTTGTAGTCGTTGCTGGTGTTGATATCACCAGCCACGTCAAGCCTTTTTACGGGCGCATCGGTGCCGATGCCAACTCTGCCATTCGGTCTGATGACCATACGCAATTGGTCACTGCCGGTATTGAACTTCACCGAACCATCATCACCCACCGGACTTGAGACGTTACCCGCTGCGATTGTGAACAAGCCACGCTGATTCGCGATAGTCGTGTAGGTGTTGCCGCGCATGGCAAAGAATGGGCCATTGGCGGCCCCGTAACTCGGGGTGCTTCCGGCTAACACTCCCGTGGTGCCGTTAGTAGAGTTCAAGTACAGCAGATTGGTATCCACCGCACCGCTGGGTGCGGCCGTCAATTGCAGACCGGTGCCCGTATCGATGGCCACCGAATCGCCGAGCGTCCCGGAGTTATCAGTCCACTTCGCCAAACGTCCCTGCGTGCCTGTGCCGGTTGCGTTCGGAGTGACCGTTCCGTCAGCAGAGGTGTGTGTCAGTACGCCTTTGTCATTAACGTTCAGAGTGCTTCCATCATTGAAGACAAACCCCTGACGCGCGCGAATTGTGCCTGCTACATCCAGTTTGAACTCGGGTTTCGCGGTGCCGATACCCAGGTTTCCTTCTTCCGTCAGACGCATCTGTTCCTGATCGTTACCGGAATAGAAATCGCCCAGCCGAAATGAAAAGGCGCCGCGACCTCTCGTAATCTGCCCGTCGGTGCCGTCATGGGCGATGACGGTAGTGGTTTGGTTCTCTTTACTATTCAGAATCGTCCAGGAAGAATTCTCTTCCACCGGACCAATGGCCTGTGATTGTTGTGGAGAAAGCTGGGCGAGTTCAGCCGGACCGACGCTGACATCTTTCTCTGCCACTTTCACCGTGCCGATCTTCTGCGTGATTCTGCCGGCGAGATTCTTGACCGTGACTACACAGAGATAGTCACCGGCAGAGAGCCGCTGTGCCTGGCCATGCTGCAGATGCCAGTCAAACACATTGCCGCCGCGAATCTCGTTGTCGAAAAGTTTCTCTCCATTCAGTGCATAAACTTCCAGGTGCATCTGCACGACTGAAGCAGGCGCGGTGATGCGCACGCGATCGCTGGAACCGCTCGCGGTGACTGTCACAGAAGATCTCTGCGCAGTAAAGGCGGTATTGTCTTGTGCTATCGCGGTACCAGATAGAGCGAGAACGAAAACGAAAGTGAAGAGAATTTGTTTCAAGCTTGTCATGACGTGAATCTCCTGCAAATGAAAATTGCCTCCGGTGATGCCGCTTATTTGCAGACGCCGGCTCTTCTGTTTGAACGACAGACGAGTCTCTTGAGCTGAGAGAGTTCGGCTTGTTGCCGTGTGAGCCGCGTTTCCTGTTGTTTGATTTGGTTCTGCTGCTGTCGAATTTGCCGCTGCTGCTGTTTGAAGGCGTTGACGAAGACGGCCGAGAGCTGGTTGTACCTGACGCCTTCGATCTCGCCCTGTTTGTTCCTGAACGTTAGCAGAGGCTCGACACCTGCGACTTCTTCGGCGCCGAGTCCGAGGTCGCGCAGGCCGCCGTCTTTCCACGTGAAGGTGATCGAGCGCAGGCGATTGACGATGTTGAGCCCGCCGAAGAAAGGCTGCACGCCGGTCTTGTAGCGCAGAGAAGACGAGCAGGGACCAACGCGACTGGAGCCGTTCAGGCAAAGCTGCGTACTGCCCGCGACAGCGAGCGTATCTATCTGCAATTTACCCGGAACATCAACCGTATCGCTGCCATCCGCTCTGCCGAGCGCGATAGTGTTGCTGGTTGAGACGACTGCGTCGGCGCCGATGGCGGTGGCATGATCCAGATTTCCTGAGGCTACATCGGCCGCCGACCCAATCACGGTATTACTGTCCCCAACGGTGTTCGAGTGACCTGCGATGATGCCGATAAAGGTATTGTTATGACCTGACGTCGTGGCGAGACCGCTTAACGCGCCAAAGAAAGAGTTTTCGCTGCCGGTAGCTACGTCACCTGAATCAGCGCCAAAATGTGCGTTGTTTGAGCCCGCAGTGTTCCCACTTCCAGCAAACCAACCGAAGAATGAGTTAGTGCCGCCTGTATTGACCTTTCCAGCCTGAGTCCCAAAAAAGGAGTTGCAGCAGCCAGTTTTGTTTTCAGCGCCCGCAGCTGCCCCAAAGAACGAGTTGTCGCCACCCGTCGTATTGGCAGTGCCTGCGTTGAGACCGAAGAAAGCATTGTTCTCCCCGCCGGTGGTGTTCTGGAGACCGGCATCCACACCGACAAAGGTGTTTGTTCCCGGAGTGCTCAACACTCGATAGTACCCGATATCGTACTCCGTCGAGGTGTTGATGTCGCCCGCCACGTCCAGCTTCGCGCCGGGAATCGTGGTGCCGATGCCCACATTGCCCATTGGTCTGATCACCATGCGCAACAGGTCGTTTCCGGTATTGAACTTCACTGAGCCATCGTCACCCTGCGGATTAGCAATGTTGCCCGCCGCGATCGTGAACAAGCCCCGCTGATTAGCAATCGTCGTGTAGGTGTTGCCGCGCATGGCAAAGAACGGACCATTGACGGCACCGTAACTGGGGGTGCTGCCGGCTAACACTCCGGTGGTGCCGTTAGTGGAGTTCAAGTAAAGCAGATTGGTATCGACCGCACCGTTGGGTGCGGCTGTCAATTGCAAGCCGGTGCCGGTATCCAGGGCCACCGAATCCCCCAGCGTCCCGGAGTTATCAGTCCACTTCGCCAGGCGTCCCTGGCTGCCAATTCCACCAACGTTTGGAGTGACCGTCCCGTCAGGAGAGGTGTGCGTCAGGATGCCTTTGTCATTAACATTCAGACTACTGCCATCATTGAAGACAAATCCCTGACGCGCGCGAATTGTGCCTGCTACATCCAGCTTGAATTCAGGCTTTGCGGTGCCAATGCCAAGATTGCCTTCTTCAGTCAGACGCATCTGCTCTTTGTCACTGCCGCTGAAGAAATCGCCAATACGGAAGGAGAAAGCGCCACGGCCACGGACAATCTGCCCGTCAGTGCCATCGTGCGCGATGACTGTAGTGGTTTGATTTTCATTCTCGTTCAACACTGTCCAGGAAGAGTTTTCCTCCACCGGGCCAATTGCTTGCGTCTGTTGTGCTGATAGCTGTGCGACTTCGCCCGATCCGACGCTGACATCTTTTTCTCCGACTCGTACAGTGCCAATCTTCTGCGTGAGCCGTCCGGCGAGATTCTTGACTGTGACTACACAGAGATAGTCGCCGGCCGGCAGCCGCTGTGCCTGACCATCCTGCAAGTGCCAGTCAAAGACATTGCCACCGCGAATCTCGTTGTCGAAAAGCTTCTCTCCGCTCGCGCCATAAACCTCTACATGCATTTGCACGATTGATGAAGGTGCTGTAATCCGAATGCGATCGGCCGAAGCACTGGATGTGATCGTCATGGCTGATCTCTGCGCGATGACGTTGGAAGTGTCCTGCGCTGTTACCACGCCAGACAGAGCCAGAGCGAAAACGAAAGTAAAGAGAATCTGCTTCAAACTGCTCATGACCGTTAGTCTCCTTGAAATGAGAATTGTCCGTGGTTGGATATTCTACTTGCAGATTCGGGCTTTCGGAACTGAGCGACACACAAGTCTCTTCAACGCTTCAAGCTCTGCGCGTTGTTGAGCGAGCTGTGTTTGTTGTTGCTGGATTTGCCGCTGCTGTTCTTTGAAAGCATTAACGAAGACGGCTGAGAGTTGGTTGTACTTGACGCCTTCAACTTCACCCTGTTTGTTGCGGAAGGTGAGCAGAGGCTCGACACGCTCAACTTCCTCTGCGCCGAGGCCCAGGTCGCGCATGCCACCATCTTTCCAGGTGAAGGAAATTGGGCGCAGGCGATTGACTATGCCGAGTCCGCCGAAGAATGGCCGCACGCTGGTCTTGTAACGCAGGGAAGAGGAGCAGGGACCAACTCTAATTGAACTATTAAGACATAAACTGGTGCTACCGGCCACGGCAAGCGTTTCGAGCTGTAACTTGCCGACCACATCAACAACGTCGCTGCCGTCTGGCCTACCGATTGAGATCGTGTTGCTGGTAGAGACGATTGCGCCGGCGCCGATGGCAGTGGCAAAGTTGAGATTGTTTGCTCCGACGTCGGCACCCGCGCCAAGGAGTGTGATGCTATTCCCAGTATGGTTGTTTGAACCTGCTGCATATCCGAAGAAGGTATTGTTATTTCCCGTCGTGGTGGCTAACGCGGTATTGTATCCCACGAACGTGTTGGCTACTCCGTCGGTATTGGGTACGCCCGCCGACATTCCTACAAATGTATTCAGACTACCCGAAGTCATATTCTGTCCTGCAGCATAACCGACAAAAGTATTCGAGTTACTGCCGCCACTAACGGACTCACCGGCTAATGGCCCGACATACAAGTTCGCGTTCCCCGCGAAAGTCAACAAGGGGATGCCGCCGCTTTCGTATACGAAAGCATTTATACTCCCGGCTACATCGAGCTTCGTTTCGGGTGTAGCGGTACCGATTCCAACCCGGCCATTCGGTCTGATGACCATGCGCAATTGGTCATTGCCGGTATTGAACTTCACCGAGCCATCATCTCCGACCGGGCTTGACACGTTACCCGCAGCGATCGTGAACAAGCCCCGCTGGTTCGGAATCGCCGAGTAGGTGTTGCCGCGCATGGCAAAGAAGGGTCCATTGGCGGCCCCGAAACTCGGGGTGCTTCCGGCTAACACTCCCGTGGTGCCGTTAGTGGAATTCAGGTAAAGCAGATTGGTATCGACCGCCCCGCTGGGCGCGGCCGTCAATTGCAAGCCAGTGCCGGTATCCAGGGCCACCGAATCGCCGAGTGTCCCGGAGTTATCAGTCCACTTCGCCAGGCGTCCCTGGCTGCCAATTCCACCAACGTTTGGAGTGACCGTCCCGTCAGGAGAGGTGTGCGTCAGAATGCCTTTGTCATTAACGTTCAGACTACTGCCATCGTTGAAGACAAACCCCTGACGCGCGCGAATTGTGCCTGCTACATCCAATTTGAATTCGGGCTTTGCAGTGCCGATACCGAGATTGCCTTCCTCGTTCAGACGCATCTGTTCAGTGTCGTTGCCGCTGAAGAAGTCACCAACGCGAAACGAAAGTGCACCGCGACCTCTCGTAATCTGACCGTCAGTGCCGTCATGCGCGATGACTGTAGTGGTTTGATTTTCGTTCTCACTCAACACTGTCCAGGAAGAGTTTTCCTCCACCGGGCCTATGGCTTGCGATTGTTGTGGAGATAACTGGGCGATTTCCGCCCGCCCGACCGTGACATCTTTCTCTGCCACCCTCACGGTGCCAATCTTCTGCGTGAGTCGTCCGGAGATGTTCTTGACTGTAACCACGCAGAGATAGACGCCGGCCCTCAGCCGCTGCGCCTGACCATCCTGCAAATGCCAATCAAAAACGTTACCGCCGCGGATCTCACCATCGAAGAGTTTCTCGCCGCTCGCGGCATAGACTTCGACATGCATTTGTACAATCGAAGACGGCGCGGTGATCCGCAAGCGCTCACCCGACGCCGCGGCAGTAATCGCCAGAGACGATTTCGGTATGAGGGAGTTGACGTTGTCTTGTGACCTCGCAGTACCAAACAGAGTTAGGACTAAAAGAGAAGTAAAGAGAATCTGTTTCAAGCTACTCATGACGTTAATCTCACTCAGATGAAAATTGCCTCGGCGAGCCTGACTTAAATGATCCATCTTCGATTTCCGCGACTGGTAATTGAGTTCCTCGCGCTCGTCCTGCGCTGCCGAATCAACGCGCGCCGCACGTCTTCAAGCGTGCTGGGGCTATATCCGCGGAGAATCTTTGGGGGGAAAAGATCGTGAAACCACCGCAACTCATGTTTCACTGAAACCTGTGAGACGGCGATGACTCTACTCCGCACTTCAGAGAGACGGCAGAGCATGTTCATGCCTTTTTTTGAGAGTGACGGCCGGTGATTGCTATTGAATCAGGCGGCTGCGGATGGCTTTGCTGACGGCTTCGGATTTCGAGTGGACGTGAAGTTTCTCGTAGATGCTGCGAATGTAATTGCGCACCGTGTTAAGGCTGATGTGAAGCTGATCGCCGGCCGATTGATAGCTGAAGCCTTCAGCCAGGAGCTTGAGCAAGCGAACTTCCTGGGGCGTGAGCTGCTCCTCGATCTTCGGCGGCGGGCCTGTCTTTTGAAACAGCGTCACCACTTTGCGCGCGATCTCCGGGGACATCGGCGCGCCGCCCTCGTGCGCTTCGCGGATCGCTTCCAACAATTTTGCCGGCGGCGTCTTTTTCAACAAATATCCGCACGCGCCGTTGCAGATCGATTCGAAGACCAGATCCTGCTCGGCATAAATCGTGAGCATCAGGACCTGAAGCGCCGGATATTTTTCTTTGAAGACCCGAACGCCTTCCGACCCGAGCATTCCCGGCAGATGAATATCGAGCAGCAGGACATCGGGCTGCTCGGTGTTGCGGGAGCGCAATGCTTCTTCAACGGATCGGTACGAACCGATACAGCGATAGCCCGGCGTGCCGTCGATCAACAGACCCAGACCTTCGCGCGTGGCGCGGTCGTCTTCGACAATAGCAGTAAGAATTTGCCCGTCTGCCGGCATTTGAGATTAAGGGGGGGAAGCCCGGGTTGCAGCAGATACTAAATCACTTTCGGAAGCGCGCAAAGAGCATGTTCATGCCAGTGCGTTCGTAAACCGGTATGGTCAAAGTGATCTTCGCTCCCGCACCGGGTGAAGAACTGATGTCGAGCTGCCCGCCAAGCTGCCTTGCCCGAACACGCATGTTCTCGAGCCCATGGCCCCCGCGAGCGTGCTCGTCGATTGTCCCAGCCGGATGTATGTCAAAGCCCCTGCCGTCGTCGTGAATTTCGGCGCGCAAGTGATCGCCGAAAATCGCAATACTCATCGAAACATTTTCACAGCCGGAGTGGCGGGCGATGTTAGTCAGCGCTTCTTTGAAGATCAGGAACAGATGACGGCGCTGCTCGGGAGTGAGCTTTATGCGATCGAATTCGGCCGCGCTCTTCAGCTCCCACCTTATACTGTTAGCTTCGAGCAGGTCGGCTGCAAACTGCCGCACACGCAGGATTACGCTGTGCAGATCGTCACGTCGCGGGTCGATCGCCCAGACGATGTCGCTCATCGAATCAACCAGGCCCCGAGAGGTCTCGGCAATATCGCTTAAGCGCGCTAACGATTCCTGACGCATGGTGGCGCCATCGCGTTTGACTACCTCACTCAAAATGGCCATACGCGAAAGACTGGCGCCAATGTCATCGTGCAAGTCGCTGGCAATTCGGGTGCGGACGCGCTCGAGTTCCAGGAGTTGGCTCACGCGATAGCGATACATCAGAAACGCGGCCCCGCCTGCCAACAAGACAGCCGCGGTTAGAAACCACCAGCGTTGCCAGAGAGGAGGCAAAATGCTGAACGCGATCGTCGCCGGCGTCTGGCTCGGCAAGCCTTCGGTGTTAAGCGCCCGGACTTTGAAACGATACGAACCAGGTCTGAGGTTGGCGTAGATAATGCTCCGTTGCAGCGTGGGCGGACCCCAGTCGCGGTCGGCTCCTTCCAACATGTACTGATAACGCAACACCTCGCCGGAACGAAAGTTGGGACTCAAAAAGTCTGCCTGCATCTGATTCTGATTCGCTGCCAGCTCAAGTCGTCCCACTTGTGTCTCGCCCAAATCCGAAATGGGTTGCGCGACGCCGGCGATGCGTAGCCCGCTCAACAGAATCGGAGGCGGCGCGACCGCTGCATCCGGCTCCGGGATAAGCCGCGACAGACCCAGCAACGTGCCGAACCAGAGCGCGCCGTCGCGTGCGCGGAGGGCGACGTTGATGAAATTGTCGGCCAGGCCGTCGGCGGTCGTGTAATGTTTGACATGGCCGGTCGCCGGGTCGAGCCGGTCGAGCCCGCGCCCGGTGCCGACGTAGATGTGCCCCCACTGATCTTCGGTGACGCAGGTGACGGTGTTTGTGCTCAAGCCTTCGGCGGTCGTGTAGGTAATAAGGTGCGGCTCTTCGGCGGTTGGATCGTCAATGCGCACCAGGCCGCTCAGGCTAGTGGCCGCCCAGAGGCGGCCCGCATGATCGAGATAGAAGCCGCGCACCACGTTGTCCTCCTGGCGCACAGCAGCCGTCCCGAACATATTGAAACGGCCCGCCCGGTATCTGGCCAGCCCGAGACCGTAAAGACCGATCCAGACATCACCTCCGCCGTCCTCCTGGATCGCTGTCGGAGGTTTGGCTGGAATGCCGTCAGCCTGCGGCAAGTAACGATGAAATGTCCCGGTAGCGCGCTCCCACCTGGTTAAGAAGTTTAGCCCTGGCGCAATTGTGCCGATCCAGATGTCTCCGCGTGAGTCTTCAAACAGGCGGAAGACCTCGTCGCCATTCAAACCGTCCGCACTGGTGTAAATGGCTTTTGGACTCACGTGCGCGAGTTGCTCCGGGTGGACGACATGCGGAAAGCGCGCGACGCCACGGCTGGTCGCAACCCACCACTCGCCCAAATGGTCCTGCAGGATGATCTGATACCAACCCCAACTGAATGGCGTGCCGGCCGGCATATTGGGTACAGTCTCGCGGAAGCGGTGACCGTCGAAACGATCTATGAACAACCGGTCAGGGAGCGCGCCGATGACACACAGTTCGCCCGCTTGATCTTCCAGGATCTCGCCGATGCGTGTCTGGCTGATGCCGTCGGTCTCGCCGTAGGTGGTGAAGCCGTGACGCGTGATCTTCATCGCGCCGCCGCTCCCAGTCCCGACCCAGAGATTGCCGTCGCGGTCTTCCGCGAGCGCCGTGACGTCCTTATCGCTCAAGCCATTCGCGGGCGTAAAGGTGTGCAGGCTCCGAGGGGACGGCGTCTCGGCCGGGTTGAAGGCGGTCAACCCGACGAGCGCGATGCCGAGCCACAACGTGCCGTCGCGCGATTGGAATAATTGCCCGATGCGATCATGCGGGAGGCCGTCGCGTGTCGTGTAGAGGCGCTCGACGATGTTCTGATTCAGACTTGGCTCGGCGACGATGCGGCACAAGCCCTGCGGCGTGCCGATCCACATGCGCGCGTCATGATCTTCAAGCAGGGCGCTGACAGCATTCTGCGGCAGGCCCTGCTGCGTCGTGTAGTGCTCTGTGCGGCCATCCGGCAGGTAGCGGTAGAGGTTGCTGTTGGTGGCGATCCACAACGCGCCGTAATGGTCGGCGACGATCCTGCGGACATTTGTTTCTTCATTCCTTTGCCTGCCGATGCCGATGTCTACCGCCTGCAGCGTCCAGCTTTGATTGGTTTGGACGAGCCGGTAGGGACCTCGATCAGTGCCGCACCAGATCGTGCCCGCCTGATCTTCCATGAGCGTGTTCACGCTCCACGATTCTTTCACTCCATCGGGACGATAGACCAGGAACTTCGGCGCGGTGTTTGCCGTGGCCGCGTTTCCCTCCACACCGCGCGGATTGAATAAGCAGAGACCATCGTCGGTGGCGATCCAGTAGAGGCCCGCGCGCGTCTCCAATAGATCGTTGACATGGCGGTGTGGCAACCCCTGCGCCGTGCCGTAGTTAGTGAACCCGTAACCATCAAATCGGGAAAGACCGTCGGGGGTGCAAAACCACATGAAGCCGTGCGAGTCGTGAACGATACAGGTAACCGTATCGCGGGCCAGCCCGTCGGCGATGGTGTAAGTTTTAATGGGAAGTTGTTCGGCTGAAATCCGAACGCAAAAGAATAGCAACAGGAGCAGCGGTGCGCACTGAAACCTAATGCCGCGAGTCATTGCTGTGGCCGCGATTGGACTCAAGCGGCGCGATTATAACCAGCACGTTTCAGCTGAGCAATTTCCATTCGACTGGCTGCCGGGCTAATACTTAACGCCCCGGAGCCAGGGGCGCGGCTTGGGCTCGCGCAGACGCGGCCGAGTGACGATGACGTCTTTCGACCTGACTTCGGAGACGAATGATCTGATTCCGTAGATTATGAATCTGCTGTTGCTGTTCTTTGATGGCGTTGACGAGCACGGCTGAGAGTTGGTTGTACTTGACGCCTTCGATCTCACCTTCTTTGTTCCGGAAGGTAAGCAGAGGCTCGACCCGCTCGACTTCCTCGGCGCCAAGGCCCAGGTCGCGCTGCCTGCCGTCCTTCCACGTGAAGGCGATCGGGCGCAGACGTTGGATGATCTTGAGTCCGCCAGGGAAAGGCTGCACAGCCGTTTTGTAACGCAGCGAAGACGAGCAAAAAGACAGACGGCTGGAACCGTTAAGGCAAAGCTGGACTACCCCGCTG
>WNFY01006481.1_pt1 | contig 18228 bp, 13 predicted proteins | sample 5400091 | NCBI WGS metagenome assembly WNFY01 (sample SAMN13153364, study PRJNA577476) | soil metagenome | isolation source: 60 cm soil or saprolite under grassland replicate 1 | place: USA:California | collected 2016-06-15
ACACGAGCCTCGAATGTACTGACTTTTACTGTGTGCTGGACGTTCCCGCTGTTGAATACGGCACGCTGAAAAGCATGCGCGAAGGACGATACCGATGGGAAACGCCCTTTGGGATCTTTCGCCAGGGCACGCAGCACGACCTCGTCAATCTCTCTGGGTATTTTAGGATTGATGGAACTGGGCGGTGCTGGCCTCTCATAATTATGCTGATGCCAGAGCCGCTGGTACTCTTTTCCCTCGAATGGCTGCCGACCCGTCAACAATTCATAAGCCATGACTGCGAGGGCATACTGGTCCGTAGCGAAAACGGGATGCCCTTCCCATTGCTCAGAAGCCATATAAGACGGAGTACCACGAATAACCTGACTATCGCTGCTCGTCAACAACATGACTTTCGCCACACCAAAGTCGGCCAGTTGCAGATTGAGCTGGCTGAAATGCTCCGCATGACCATGCACGAGAAAGTTAGAGGGCTTAACATCCTTATGAATAATCTGCCGGTCATGCGCATGTTGTAGCGCTTCAGCGGCTTGCCGCACGACACGCTCGACTGCTGGCACTGGCAACACTTCTTTTCCCGTATGGGCGCGTAACCAATCACCAAACGAACCCTCCTGACGCAGCGGCATCACCATATACATGATCTTTGTATTATCGATGATGTCCTCACCCGAGTCATAGAGCGGAAGGATATGATTGTGATCAAGCTGGCCAATGGCTCGCGCCTCGCGTAAGAAGAGATGAGCAGCTTCTCGCGCGCCACCAGGATCGGGAGCATGTGCAAAATCGGTGTAAATCACTTTAATGGCTACCTGCCGGTGCAGGCGTGTATCTTCCGCCAGGTAGACTTCGCCCATGCCACCTTGCTTGAGCAGCTTCATAAGCCGATAATGGCTACCGCACTGTTGTCCTTCTAATAGCATCTTTCTTACCCCTTAGAACTTTCACCCCTTAGAACATAAGTACGCAATTACTACTACGAATTTTTAATCGACAAGAAGGACAATTACTTTAACTTGATAAGTATATAGACGTGTATGCAGGGGAATTTTAAAATACGCGCGCATTGATTTTTGAGAGGTTGACAGATGCCCCTTTTCGTTCCTATACTTGAAGTAATAGTCGTCTTTGTTGATCAATCAGGTCAACTAGTGACTATGCTTGACCTTCAGGAGGTTTGATCATGAGTGCAGACGAACATATCGAAGGTGCCAGCGAGCGCGAGGAAGAGGCTCTACGCGCAGCGCTGGAATTCCCTTTTGTGGATGCATTATTTGGTCGCAGGTCGCGCCGCTTCTTCCGTGGTGCCGAGATTCCCGATGGTCCGCTGGCCTATAAGTCTCTCCATGAGCCTTTGCCACTCACAGATTTAGAACGTTTACTGATCCTCACGGCGGTAGGCGGCAATACTGGCTGGCACCACTCGATTACGCGTCACGAGCGCTATGCACCGCATCTCTCCAATTATCCTGCTGCCGCCGGTGGACGAACGTTTCCTTCGGCGGCAGGCTTCCACACGAGCGAAATTTTTTTTACTGATGATAGCGGTACGTACATCTTTCAGACCCGCGACGCGCCAGCACTGGGCGAACGTGCTGCTGATGGCTCACTCAGCCTCGTCGATCTGCTGAAAGCTCACCGCTCACGCATCCGCAAGCTTTCGGATAAGCGCGTCTACCTGCCACCCGCAGAGCCTTATATGGAAGGTCACAATACCTGGGTAGCCAATCGTCCGGGTTCGCTACTCGTCATTCCAGTAGGGGACGTGGCACAGCATGCTATCGCTAATCTCTGCTTCTACACTCAGAACGGCTATAGCATCTACGACGATGTGAATCGCCGTCGTATCCCCGGTATGGAGCAGTTCGCTGATATCGTTGACATTGAAAATCCTTTACCGTTGACCTTCCTTGATCAGTATTCTCTGACCGAATGTACTGCTGAACTTTCTACAGCGGCATATGCGGGCGTACTGATGCAGCAGGCGCTCGGTCTGGGCGGTTGGATGTTTAATGGGATTGATCGCCTGACTATGCTGGGAGCAAGTGGAGATCCGGACGTGCCGGGACTTGGTTTCCGCTATGATACTGATGAGCGTTGGGCCTTACCCAATCCAACGGGACTACCTGGCGTCTTCGAGGGCTATACACCACCCCACTACCCAGACTTACGAGCAGCCGTTGATGCTTTCAGTGAGCGCAAGTTTGGTCCCGGCGGCCCATTCAATGCCGATACTCCAGGACCCTGGAAGGATAGCCGCAAGGTACGCAGCAGCGCTCAGGTTCACGACGAACACTTCCGTGCCTGCGTCGCCCACCAGGCCCAATACGTCTTCGACACCTTTGGCAAATTCCCGGCCACTGTCCCAACTATCTTTATCCTGATGTACGTCCAGACTCACCACCTGGACCTGGCATACTACGATAAACTATTCCAGCCCGGTGCCTACCTGCACACTCATGCCGAACACCTATCCCGCTGGCATGGGATCGACGATCATGTATAAATCGTATCCATAGCTTCACGACCCACCGCCTGCCGACCAATGTAGGGGCGCGATTTCCCGGTAGGGGCGCGATTTCCCGGTAGGGGCGCGATTTATAAGCCCGTCTGGATCGGCCTGGGAAGGACCACGGGCTTATAAATCGCGCCCCTACACCAGTTTTCTCCCACTGACATATTTGGAGAATCTGTTTCCATCAGGGTAGGGACTACATTTATGGAACGCTTAGCTGCACAGATGTCACGCTGAAGGTTGTATCTGGACCCGATACCATCAAGGCAAGCTGCCCTCCTGTATAAGGCGTCCCACTCTGATCTATTGCTCCAGAGAACGGTACAGCAGCATCGTTGATCTTGAATGAGAACTGACTTCCCTGTACTGTTACTTGCAGCGTGTTCGCGTCATTTCTGTGAATAGCGGACACGTTCGATAAACTCTTCAACACAAGGGGTGCTGCATCGGCCTTGTGTTGATCGTACTTGAGCAAGAGGCAGGTGCCGTTTCCATTGACGGCGAAGACATAAGCGGATACATTACTGCTATCATGGGCAGGTGTCAGGCGAAAGGCCAGACCGTAATAGGCCGTGGCGGTTCCTTGCTGCTGCGCGATGCGTGCGGTCAGGGTAAAGTTAGCAGGGAGCGTTCCTACATTTGCTGTGTTGGGACAGAGAAAATATGTCCTGTCACTGTTTGCCACGCTCAGCATGTAGGCGTTCCCCACAATCTTTGGCGTTATCGCATCAATGGGATCCTGTTGCCAGCCACGCTGATTATCCTGGAATGTCTCAGTAAAGGGCTGAGCAGTCTTCGCTGTCGCAGCAGGTAGACAAGAAGATGTATGTGCTGCTCCTGCTGTGGTCGGCGTCACTGATGTAAGAATGGGTAAGGACAGAACGTGCGTACTGAATAAGATCACTACGAGCACCAGCAGAGTAAACAGGACCGCGAAGGTTTGCCTGATAAATACGGTTCTTTTGCGCCGTTTCCGTCTGGGGACTGGCGAGGGTGAGGCGACAGGCGTTGCTGTTACGGCCTGCGTCAGGAAAGTTTCCAGCGCCATCCCCATCTCTCTGGCCGTCTGGTAGCGTGCCACTGGATTCTTCTCCAAGGCGCGAGCCGTAATCTGCGCCAGACCCTCTGGAATGGTCGGGTTGATCGTCAGTACAGAGGGTGCGGGCTGATACATATGTTGGTAAAAGAGCGCGTTTACATTTCCCTGAAATGGCGTTCGCCCCGTAAGCATCTCAAACAGGACAACGCCCAGTGCATAGATATCCGTACGGGCGTCAACAGGTGCAGCAGCGCATTGTTCCGGTGCCATGTATTGCGGTGTGCCTGCGATCCCTCCTGTGAGCGACCGGGCCTGCTCGTTGCTTCCATTAGCGGCAAAGTTCGCAGGCAGATGGGCATCAGAACTACCGGCAAAGAGTTTGGCGATCCCAAAATCTGAGAGTAGCAATTCATTGCGATTGGTGGCAGAGACAAGCATATTCAGCGGTTTGACATCGCGGTGGACGATACCATGCTGATGAGCATGATGAAGCGCACGCGCCATTTGCAGCGCATATAAAGCTGCGCGCCTTGGTTCGAGTGGTCCCCCTCTCAACTGATCTCGTAATGTACCCCCTGCGACATACTGCATCACCAGATACACCATCTCTGGCGTCTCACCAAACTCGTACACAATCACGATATTGCGATGTTGCAGACCCGCAATAAGCTGCGCCTCTTGTATGAAGCTCTTCTGAAACTCCACCATATCAGCCCCGCTCTGAGGCAGAATTACCTTGATCGCCACATTACGCCGCAAGCGCTCATCATAGCCCCGATAGACACGCGCCATCCCACCTTCCCCTAACAGAGCCTGAATATGGTATGCCCCCAGTTTTCTGCCAACCAGCCGATCATTCTGCATAACCTGTCCCTTGCTCCTACTACATCCCAAATGCGCCCACACGCTTCGAATATTCCAGGTGGAGCTCCCAGGGCGGGGGCAAGCCCCGCCCTGGGAGCGGCTCAACTTGACGCCTAAGGCGTTGGTGTACCTGTCGGCACTGATTTTGCCGTAGCCGTTGGTGTTGGTGTTGGCGTCGGCGTTGGTGTCGGCGTTGGTGTCGGCGCTAATGTTGGTGTCGGCGTCGGCGTCGGCGCTGACGTCGGTGTTGGTGTCGGTGTTACCCCCGAGGTGGCCGTGGCCGTTGGCGTCGGCGTCACTCCCGAAGTGGCCGTGGCCGTGGGTGTCACTCCTGAGGTGGCCGTGGCCGTTGGCGTCGGCGTTACTCCCGAAGTTGCTGTGGCTGTTGGTGTTACCCCCGAGGTGGCAGTAGCCGTGGGCGTCGGCGTTACTCCCGAAGTGGCTGTAGCTGTTGGCGTTACTCCTGAGGTGGCCGTAGCTGTGGCTGTATCTGTCGTTGTTACCGTTGTAGCGACTGTCTGTGTGGTCGTTACAATACCTGTTGGCGTCACTGTTCGCGTGGTCGTTACAATACCCGTTGGTGTCACCGTCTGCGTAGTCGTTGCAATACCCGTTGGCGTCACCGTATCCGTTATGATCGGAGTATCGGTGGGCGTATTCGTCGCAGTACTTGTAGAAGCAGTGGGTGTAACCGTTGGTGCCGTCGATACCGGGTCCACTTTAAGCAGTAGAGGCACGACCACGTTTTGTGTTCCCTGACTCGTGGTGATAGTACCTGTAATGTTTGCCGAGTACGGATCGGACCTGGGTGCCATATTTGTAGTGTCAACATGTACAGAGACATCAGGCCCATAGCCGCTATCATATGTACCATTATTTCCGTCTGATGAGATGGTGAACCAGGGTACACCAGATCTGCCCAGCCCGATCTTCCCGCTTTCGCCTCCACAATTGGAGAATGAGAGGTTCGCAGTGCTCCCCTGACCTGCTGTTAATTCTATAGGCAGTGAGGCTGCACTGGCATTAAGGCAGGTCTTAATAGCTGGCGGGTCTATGTTCCAGGTGACGGGTACCATGACCCTTGCACCAGAGCTTGCCGTGAATGTAATAGTGTATTTATGCGGCCCAACGTTATAAGTACTTCCAGCAGGAGTGACGCTCACTCCCACAGAGCCGTTCCTGTCCACTGTATCGCTACTCATATCCACGACGAGATTACCATCAGACGTATCCGTTTCAGTAATCGTATCGTTCGTGTTACAATGAGTAAGCGTGATATTCTGATACTTTGGAGGAGCAGCCTGCGCCGCACTATTAAAGGTGAGCGAGCCTGGACTGGCCTGGCATGCTGACGGCTGTGGTTGTTGCGGTGAAAGGGACAGTTCCACCCCAACGTTCTGGGACGCTGTTCCACCATCACTCACTGTGATCGTAAACTCCACAGACGCACGATATGACCCTTCAACTCCTGCCGGGAGCTTTGCCACATCTACAGAGAAGCTCACATCGGCACTTTGTCCTGCCTTCAGGTATTTATCTCCACCAGAAACACTCAGCCAGGACACATTACTATCTCCCTGGGATGTCGTTATTATCGTCGATACTGTACCTGCATCACCACAATTGCGGATAGTCACATTCTGGCTGGCAAGACCTGCTGACTGAGTAGAATTAAATGCAATCTGCACACGATTACTATTACTGCTGCTACTCTGTGGCGCGGAGTTACCTTCAAAGACGACCTCAGATTGGCTGACACGTAGACAGGCAACCGATGCAGGACTCACTACCCGGAAATGGATATTCACAACCTGGGAGCTTGATCCACGACTAAACTTGATCGTTCCAGGGTAATTGCCCGCATCCAATCCATCGCCGCTTAGTTTCACCTGGACAGCCTGGAGAGTATTCTCTGCCAGGTATCCATTCTGCGGATTAGTCTGAATCCTGCTCGAAGATGACAGGGCAGTCCATGACCCGGCACTTCCACAATTGCCTACTATCAATGTCTGCGGAGCAGGATCTTGACTGACATAGCTAGTGAAAGTGAGATCATGGGTGTTTACACCAATGCAAGGCTGAGAACCCTGTTTTACGATAAGCGTCACAGGTACTGAAGCGCTGCTGGACCCCATCCTGACCAGAATCTGTCCGCTGTATGTGCCGTACTTCAATTGCTTGCTCGACACGCTCACAGTCACATCCTGCCTTGCGTTTCCGTTCAGAGCGCCCGTTACCTGGCTGATATAGAGCCAGTTTCCCCCACCGTCAACAATCGGTGAGGCATACCAGTTTCCGTCTATACCACAATTGGCGATGGTGATGGATTGTGCCGGAGGATTATCCTGACCCTCAAAGACGGTAAAGACCAGTGGCTTCGAGCTGGCACGAACGCAATACTTCTGCACATTGAAAATTACACGCACTTTTACAGTAATTGAACCCATGCTGAATGTCACGGTTCCTCGATAGGTTCCGGGATTATCGAATGCCGCGTTTGTAGGGCCAATAGCGACCTGCTGCTTATCTCCACCTTTCATATCATACTGAGGAACATTGCTACCCAACCAGTTTGCGCCGTCGTTGGTGGATTGCGAGACGGAGAGGTGCCCATTACTTCCACAATTGGTAAGCGTCACATACTGAGGCGGTGGTGCACCTTGACCGGCAACGCCGTTGAAAACGAGTGACTGTTTGTCGAGGTTGAGACAGGATATAGTCTGCTGCTTTGGATGGACTGTAAACAGCACGGTTAAGACACTGCTACTGATTCCAAGATGGAATGTGATATGCCCTGTATATGTTCCAGGCTTGAGCGTTGAACCGGACGCGGTGACCAACAACTCTCTAATTTTTCCTCCCGGCAGCGTACCACTGGCCGAACTGAGACCCAGCCATGTTCGACCCCCATCAGCCTGGATTGAGGCCGACCACGCTCCTGCATCTCCACAGTTACTTACCGCTACATTATTATACAGAGTGTTATTTTGCTGTTCTACCGCATTAAATGAGAGCGTGTGCGGTGCGGCATTCAGGCACGATACTACCGAATGCGGCGCTTGCGTTGCTCCATTGGTCGGCGTTGGTAGAGTCGTGACGTTGGAAGCATTACTCATGACCTGTAAGATTACGTCCCGCTCGACTGTTGCCTGGCTTTCTTTACTGCTAAACACGACGGTCGTGGTATACGAACCTGGCTGCAAACCGGTTGCTCTGCCTGTGAATGTCAATTGCCCTGGCTGCGTTCCCTGTATCTGTCCGCCTGAATTAACCTGCAGCCACTTCAACCTCTTATCCCAGTTGGCAACCCAGTCGACCGGGCCCGATCCCTGGCGACAGAGCGAGACTGTCTTTGTGACTGGCTGCGTAGAACCCTCAACGACTGGCCCAAGCACCACAGGAAAAATGTCGTTAACACATCCCAGCAATCCCCTCTGTGTGTTCTCTGGCATCACTGTGAAACTCAGTCGCGTGACAAGCTTACCATTTTGATCATACAGATAGACGGTATGCGTGCTCCCCGCGGGCCACAACGGATTAACGACGAAAGATTCTACAAAGTTACCATAACTATCAACTGTTTGCCTCAACTGCTGGCTTGCTCCCGGGGATGATGCCGATGATGAGGAAAATTGTGGAGCGCCCATACTTATCGAGTCTGAAAGGTTCTGACCGGCGTGACCTCTAGCCACTGAGCTAAGTGGCCCATCGATGCTAATAGTCACCACTTCGTTCGCCGGGAAACGGCCTCCCTCTACCATCATAATCTGTCCATGGCGCGGCAGGCCTACCAACTGAGCAATAGGGGAGATAGTATTAGATGGTTTATTTACCCATAATATCATCAGAATTGCGGCAATAATACTGACACAGACGAATGCGCCTATCACCACATAGAGGCATGAGGGACGAGAATGATGCTTACCATGCTGATGATGGTGGTGGTGATGGTAAGGATGCACCTCTGTAGGTCCTGATGGCGAGAATGGAGCCGTGTGCGCAGCATTCAATAATACAGGCTGCGGAACCGGCGACGCAATCGGGGCTGGCTGTAGAACTGACGACGCAGCCGATGCTGGCTGCGGCAGCGGAGTACTCGGCACATTGGCCGCTACCGGCGGTGGAGTACTCGGTACGTTGGCCGCTAGCGGCGGTGGAGCTAGAGCGGAAGGCACAGGATTAATAGCAACCGGCCCGGCCTGCAGCGGCATATTTGCAGGGGCCGCCTGGCTCCATGGCGGCACGAACGGGAAAAGTACTTTATCATCGTCCTCATCGTCCTCTTCTTCTTCCGTCCCGTGCTGGCTACTCACCGCAGTTAGCGTTGCTCCTTCTTCGTCGTACGAAGCCAGCAACTCGCGTTCCAGATCCTCATCATCATCAGACGCATAAGAAGCTGACGCAGCCTGCTGCCCTGGTAGACTCGGCTGGCTCCCATTATCATTAGACGGCGGCGCAAAACGGAAGATCGCATTCTCGCTCGCCATCTTCGTATTCAAATCACTCAGGTTCAAACCCTCTTCTGGCGTAATACCCGTTAAGGATTCATCTCCCACTGCACCTCTTCTTCTCCCACAATGACCACAATAGAGAGCCTTATCTGGCATCATCCGCTTACAAAATTCGCAGGTATGCATAGCCGTGCTGCACTCCTTTCAACGAATGTCAACCCGTCGCGGCACGATCATGGTAGGGACGCGATCATGGTAGAGGCGCGATTACTTCCTTTCAGTGAGATACTTCCTTTCGGTCAGATGAGCGATAGCTAGAGACGAAGTCTCGTTTCTGACCGAATACAAAGCTTGAGCCGAAGGCTAGAAGCACTTCTGCTCAGTGGCATGAGCAAGAGCTAGAGACGAAGTCTCGTTTGCCACTGAATACAAAGCTCGGCAGCTTCGTTTCTCACTGCATAAGGAGCTTATAAGCCCGCTTGCCTCCATCCCCCTTGGAGCACAAAATCTCGCTACAACGTCAGGACAATCATTTGCAACACAATTCACAGTAAAGATCTACGTAAAAATACGTTCAACATACCTCTAACTTACAATCGAATAAGCGCTCGCTTGCATACTAATCCATCGGATCATTATAAGAAGTAACATACTGAAGTATAGCGCAACAACACGGAATATGCCAGAGAATCAGCTCTCACTTTGAGATCTTCAACATTTTTCCTTCAAAATCAAAGGAAGCAAGCATTATTCAACAATTATCCTCTATGATTAAGACGTTTCAGAGGCCCAAAATTACACTATCAATTTTCCTTAAAAACCAAAAAACAAAAAATGGACCGGGCGCGCTGGGGATAATCAGCGCCACCCGGTCCATTCCGTCAGGAGAAAGAGGGAGTTAGGGATGCCAGTAGTTGTCGGGATCTTCTTCCTCGTCATCGTCATCTTCTTTAGCTATACTTAAGCGCAGCAGATTCAGCAGCGCCCTGGCAGCCTCAGATGCCGAATTCCAGTAATCGTCCCTGGTCGAGCGTATTAAACTCTTCATGTGTATGTACCTCACTTTTTTTCTTTGGGTGTATCAATGCGAGGGCACCAACAAGTCCCGGATCGCTCTGCCCCCACTCACGAGGCGATCCTTGCCAGGATTCCATTTATGGAATTAATCCATACCACCGTAGGGACCCGATTTATCGCGTCCGGCGATTCATCGCCCTTGCCCCCAATCCATTTCAGTGAACGGGTGATCCATCTGATTCCTCGCGGGCCTGGCCCGCTCGCCCGGCACCCGTAGTGGCATGCCTTGCGTGTGCCGGGCCTTCCCTCCACATTGCGCACATCCACATCCTAAAACGCTAATGGCCTGGGCCGTGACTCAAACATTAGAATATAACCAGTCTCCAGAATAGAGGAGATGTCGAAACCAAACGTGCGCATCTTGAGACGCGTGCGCGAGAGTACGTTACGCACAGGACGCATTTCCTGGTCCCAGATACCTTCGTACATAGCCTCTTGCAAACGTTCGCGGCAGCGGGCAAAGGGGCAGCAAGACTCGCATCTCTCCGTCAGTAAATTGCTGCTGCTGCACCAGCGTGGGTCGCCCCTCAGTACAAGAGATGTACGAAAGAGTACCCAGGCTGCGATTGAGCGCCAGCGTATCGCCAACAGGGAGGGCATCCATCAACGAGAAATGCATAATATTTTCACTATCTTGCTTTAGATAAGGTGCAGATGCTCTTGGTTCACGTAGCGATAATTTTTGCATGATCTTTTTTCTCCTTAGGGATACACCCGGTATTCCACTGTAGGGACCACGTTTACGGCGTCCGGCGATTCATCGCCCTGTAGCTGGTCAACCCGGCTAGCTGGATTAATTCATCAAAGCGCACAACGAGCCCTTACCAGCGATGACTAGCAATCAAAGAGTCAAGGCCTATCCCTCCCAGGACAACCAGGAGAAATAGTATCATCAGAACGAGCCAGACATAGATGTCGCGTTGTCTCCTCGACGAGGGTTCAACGGGCACAATCTTCTGTGCTGCTGGTGCAAGCTGCTCAGTCACTCTCGGTCGTAACGTCCCGCTCACCCTACGCGCCGACTTCTTTGCCGTCGCCGGGCGCAGCCTGAGCGATCCACTCACCGAACGCGACAGGGCCACCGTGACCCCACGCGACTGATACCTCCCCAATCGATAAGGACGTAATCTCTGTCCAACCAGTGGATCAGACACCATGGGCATCGGCTTCGTCTGCTGCAACATGAAATCCTCCGCATCATCCCAACTATCCCCCTCCTCTCTCCCACGATCCAACGAAATCTCTTCCACAGGCTCCACCAGGAATGATCTCAAGTCTCTCGCCTCTGCTTGTCTCATCTGACTCGCATTCCTTCCGCTCGTTTGTTCCCTCGTCCCCTCTCCTACCAGGAGAGGAGTGCTCCATTCGTTTACACTCCAATTATGCACCTAAACCTTGTACATCTAAAACGACATATGTTATCATTCTATTGAACATCCTTTATCACTTTTTAATATGTCCCATCCTCAATAATTGGTACCCGACACTAACACTAACACATCCAATCTGGTAAAATGATTATAGTAGGGGTCGGTCCTTCTCTCACTGACACTTTGTTGCAATTAAGGTAGGGACCCCATTTATGGCGTCCGGCGATTCATCGCCGTATAGGTGGTCAACCCGGGCGGCAAGGGGACCGAGATGCAACGGGGCGATGAATCGCCGGACGCCATAAATGGGGTCCCTACTCCGATGGAAAATAGACAAAATATTTATCACCTTTTATCATTCGCGCTCGAACATGATAAACATACATCGACAAACGTTGATTTAATCACCTTGACCCGTAGAGGCATGCCTTGCGTGTGCCGTATCGCTCTAACCGATAACCCGTAGTGGCATGCCTTGCGTGTGCCGTATCGCTTTAACCAGGAACGCTAAGGGGATGCTGATGGAAGATACATCAACGACCGTCTCTCGACCTCGGGCTCGCCTGGCCGATGCTCGTATCCACCAGCATTGGTCGCAGCAGGAGGTCGCGGACCGCATCGGTACAACGCACGTCAACGTAAGCAGATGGGAACGCGGCATCACCCGCCCCAGCCCCTATTTCCGCCGCAAACTCAGCAAACTCTTCGAAAAAACCGAAGAAGAACTGGACCTGGGTTTCCAGGAACCATCCCCACCTTCTGACAATATAGCGAGCGGCGGGCCTGTGAGCGGGGGAGTTGCGAGCGGGGGAGTTGCGAGCGGGGGGGTTGCGAGCGGCGGGATTGCGAGCGGCGGGATTGCGAGCGGCGGGATTGCGAGCGGCGGGATTGCGAGCGGCGGGCTTATAAATCGCGCCCCTACAGGGGATCGTGCGCCTGCAGCAGATGGTGCATCTGCACAACCCGATAAGGCCCGCTTGACCGCGTCAACCGATATAGCATCACCCGCCACACCTGAACCGCTATACGATCCCATCATTCCTCTCCCATCCTCTACACAACTCATCGGACGCTATGATGAGATGACCGAGGTCAAGCAGCGACTCTTTGCGGGCAGCAGCGTAGCCCTGACTGCACTTAACGGACTCCCAGGTGTGGGCAAGACCGCGTTAGCGATTGCACTGGTCCATGACGAAGAGGTTCGCAAGCATTTCCGCGACGGCATTCTCTGGGCAGGTCTCGGACCCGATCCGAACATCGATCGCCGCCTGATTCGCTGGGGTACCCTGCTTGGACTCTCTACCAACGAGATGGGCAACCTGAAGGACCACGAGGCCTGGGCACTGGCACTGCGCAGCGCCATCGGTCTCCGACATATGCTCCTGGTCATCGATGACGCCTGGAATGTCGATGCAGCCCTGATCTTCAAAGTCGGTGGCCCCAACTGCGCGCACCTTGTCACGACGCGCTATCCCACTATCGCCACCCATGTGGCCGGTGATGGAGCCACACGCCTGAAAGAACTCAGCGAGGACAGTAGTATGGAGCTGCTGCGTCTCCTCGCCCCCCAGGTCATCAGTAAAGAGGAGCGCAAAGCCCTGGACCTAGTGCACGCCGTCGGAGGTCTGCCGCTCGCGCTCACCCTGATGGGCAACTACCTGCGCCTGCAAGCCTATAGCGGTCAGGCGCGTCGTATCCAGACCGCCCTGCAGCGCCTCAGCGCTGTCGAAGGTCGCCTGCAGATTACCGAGCCGCGTGGACCCGTCGAGCGCCATCCCAGCATGCCCTACGAGACAACTCTTTCCCTGCAATCGATTATTGCCGTCACCGACCAGCAACTGAGCGCAGATGCCAGGAAAGCCCTCTACGCCTTAGCCGTCCTCCCCAGCAAACCCGATAACTTTTCGGAGGAAGCTGCCGTGGCTATCGCAGATTGCAGCCTGGATGCCATCGACGAACTCATAGACGCCGGCCTCCTGGAAAGCAGCAGCGAAGGCCGTTACGCCCTGCACCAGACCATCGCCGACTACGCCCGCCTGCACCTGCAAGGGACTGAACCTCCTGTTGATACGTGGGAACTATTCATTGACTGAACGACATGTGCAAAGAGCATATGAAGCAGCAGTAACTCAAAAAGACGATCGAAATATCGTAACGACGTTATTGTATCGAGGACAGGTTGCCCAGAAGCGCGGAAACTATACGCAAGCTGAAACAGACTTTCAAGAAGGCTTAATTCTCGCTCGCCAGAGCAAAGATCCTGAGCGTATTAGCGCAGTGCTTAGAGATCTTGGCTGGGTAACCTGGAAACAGGGCAACTATGCACAGGCTGAAGAGTATCTGCAAGAAGGACTGACACTGGCTCGTCAAATCAGGCATCACGAACGTATCAGTACCATTCTGAACGTCCTTGGATCAGTTGCAGCAAGACAAGGGAATTACAAACAATCGGAGACCTCTCTCAAAGAGGGATTAACTCTAGCACGACAAGTTGGAGACCGTGAACAAATCTGTATCCTGCTCATGAACCTGGGAGCAACAGTAGGTGAGCAAGGAAATCATACACAAGCAGAAAGCTACTTCCAGGAGGGATTGGTACTCGCACGCCAGATTGGACATCGCGAATGGACCGTTGCACTACTTAGCAATTTAGGAGAAGCGGCCGGTGAGCGAGGCAACTATGCACAAGCAGAAGCCTATTTACAAGAAGGTTTAGCGCTCGTTCGTCAAATGAGAAACCGTGAATGGACCAGTGCCTTGCTTAACAATTTAGGAGTAATGACACGCAGGCAAGGTAATTACAACCAGGCAGAAATATATTTTCAAGAATGTTTAACTCTGGCTCGTCAAACTGGCAGACCTCAGATTACAGCTAATGCCCTGTATGAATACGGCAGTCTTTATCTTGATCAGAAACAAATAGATGCCGCTGAAGTAACATTTCATGAGATGCTTAAAAGCATTCCTGAAGGAGGACCAGATCTGATCGCACTTGCACAGTATGGCTTAGCACGAGTAGCAGCCAACAAAGGCAACATCGGGGATGCCCAGAGGCTCGGATATGCCAGTGTAACAGCATTAGAAAAGATAGGACATCACAATGCTCAAGAGGTGCGAAGCTGGTTAAATTCTATCAAGGACTAAGCCAAGCCTGCTTTACATGCTGGCTAAGATCGTAGTACATGTTCTCTTGTACTTACACTTTGAGCAAGCTATACTTACAATATCATAAATCCTTTTAAGTCTGATTCTGCTCTGAGTCAAGTAGCGTTCATCAGGCATGTATCCCCTGTCAGATGGGAAGACTTTGGAGGAGAAGAAAGGATATGATCTGTCTATGAATGACGTACATTTGAGGAAGCGGTTTCAAACACCCATGCTCAAAGGCATTCTCTTTCTTGCCATCGGCGTTCTCATTTTCTTTGTGGTCTACATCCCGCAAGCCGCTATTCTCTCGATCATGCACACCGATTTGCTCACAGCGCTCTACTTTATCTTTGAACATGGTGTTCTTGATACCTGTTTTATCATTGCTGCCTTCTCCTTCACGTCGGCCATGCTCATGAGAAGAGCCTCACCTGCTGACCTGGGCCTGGTACAGTTCCCTTTCATTAACGACCAGCTTACTGCCTGGTGGAGGAGACCTGCGCCCAGGCTTCTCCTGCTGGTCTCCTCCCTGGCTCTTGTCATCGTGGGCGTGTTCGTGATTTTTCTCGCGCAAAGCCAATGGGTAACCTTCCTGCACAGTGCATTCAACCTGACAGCTCCTGGAGATGATTGGGGACTGCTTGCTTTACTTCAATACAAACCGGTAGCATTTGGCGTGGAGGTGTTCGTGCTGTGTCTACTGGCTCCGTTTGCCGAGGAGGTGATGTTTCGTGGCTTTCTCTTTCAGTGGCTGGCGAGACGCTTTGGGCTGTGGACAGGAATCCTTGTTAGCTCGTTCTTATTTGCGGCGTTTCACTGGGACCTTTTCGGGTTTGCCAATTCGTTCCTGCTCGGTATTTTTGCGGCATTGCTGCTACGCGCCAGTCGGTCGCTCTGGCCAGCCATCGCTTTGCACGCGCTGTGGAATGTGCTCTTTGTGTTGTTTGCTCTTGGGGTGCTGCACTAACCAGGAGCGCTATATACGGTTTTCCGTAGGGGTGGCGCTGGCCGCCACCCGGCGCGTGCAGATAGAAGGTTCGTAGGTCTTATGGGTCCGCGGGTGGCGGCCAGCGCCACCCCTACGGATCATTGGGAGAACGTTGGGTGTGCGTCAATTTGTTGCAGTAAAAAAATAACCGATCGATGTAGGGGCGCGATTTATAAGCCCGTGGCGCTCCCCAGGTCGATGCACGGGCTTATAAATCGCGCCCCTACATCGATCGGTTGATCAGTGGTGACGTCATGATAGGTCTCTGCTCGGCGCAAAAAAGTGACGCCCACCCGAAGAATGCTGAGGTACTTGTACTTACACAGCGAGCAAGCTATACTGACAATGTCATAAACCTTTTTGTATCAGTCTTATTCTATTTTGAGCCTGTTAGCGCTCAATTGTATCAAGACCTGTATCCCTTGTCAGGTGGGAAGACTTTGGAGGAGGATATCTCTGATGGCAAAGCTGGCACCTAATGATCTGCTAAGGATGGCACGCGAAAGCAGGCAACTATCGCGCGAACAGGTGGCTGCACAGATCGGCACCAATCGCGTGAATATAGGGCGCTGGGAACGTGGTGATGCATCTCCTAACTCGTCTTTTATGGAAAAGTTATGTGATCTTTTTCAATTGCCGCCGGAGGAACTGGGCTTCCCACCATTAACAAAAAACTTCACGCCGAATCCTGTCAGCGCAATCTATGATCCGGCCATTCCACTGCAACCGACCATCTCCCTGGTTGGACGTGAACAGGAGCTGGTACAACTCAAGCATCATTTACGTGTGGACGGCAACGCGGTGCTCACAGCGCTCAATGGACTACCAGGCGTAGGCAAGACCGCGCTGGCAGTCGCCCTGGCCCACGATCAGGAGCTACGTGCACATTTTCGCGATGGCGTGTTATGGGCAGGATTGGGACCCGAACCGATTATACAGGGCCAGTTGAGACGCTGGGGCAGGCTGCTTGGTCTATCCACTAACGAGATGAGCAAGCTGCATAACAGCGAAGCCTGGGCCATCGCTTTGCGCACCGCTATCGGTAAGCGCCAGATGCTGCTGGTCATCGATGATGCCTGGCAGGTCGAAGAGAGCCTGGCTTTCAAGGTCGGCGGTCCCAATTGTGCACACCTGGTCACAACCCGTTTCCCCACCACCGCGATGCATATGCGAGCCGACAACGTGATCGCGATTCAGGAACTCGATGAAGAAGAGAGCATGAAACTTTTGCGTTTGCTGGCTCCGCAGGTGATAGAGCGCGAGGCAAAGAAGGCGCACGATCTTGTACAGGCCGTTGGCGGTCTGCCCCTGGCACTCACCCTGATGGGCAATTACCTGCGCCTGCAAGCCTACAGTGGTCAGCCGCGCCGCATCCAGGCTGCCCTTGAACAATTGAGTAACGCTGAGGCACGCCTGAAGCTCAACGAGCCGCGCGCCCCGGGCGAACGTCATCCCAGCCTCTCTCCTGGCATTTCTCTCTCACTGCAATCAATCATCGCCGTCACAGATCAGCAACTAGATGCACAGGCACGCGCTGCCTTATACGCTTTGTCCGTCTTCCCCGCCAAACCCAACAGCTTTTCTGAAGAAGCTGCTCTCACTATTGGAACCTGCTCAGTAGAGACGTTGGATGCGCTGACCGATGCAGGGTTGCTGGAAAGCACTGCCTCAGAACGCTATATGCTGCACCAGACTATCGCCGACTATGCCCACCTGCACCTGACAGATTCTATCGCGACAGAACGGCTCATCGAATACGCTAATCACTATATAGAAGTGCATAAGACAGACTACGAGTTGCTCGACCAGGAAAGCGGCATTATCCTTGCAGCACTGGAAGCTGCATACAGAGCAGGTAAACAGGCCGAGCTGGTACGCGGTGTCAGCGCATTTGCTCCCTTCCTGCTGCTAAGGGGTAACTATACACAGGCCGAGCGTCATGTACAAAGGGCCTATGAAGCAGCAAAAGCGAGAGGTGATCGCCACAGCATTACCAGTGCCTTATTGTACAAAGGGGAAATTGCATCTAAACAAGGACACTATGCTCAGGCAGAGACATCTTTCAAAGAGGGCTTATCCCTTGCTCATCAGATTGGAGACTCCGAGCGTATCAGTGCTTTGCTGAGAGATCTAGGTTGGATGACATGGAAGCATGGAAATTATGCTCAAGCAGATGTTTACTTGCAAGAAGGTCTGACCATCGCGCGTCGAGGAGGACACCTTGAACGCATCAGCGCTTTGCTGAATACACTCGGCTCATTGGCTGCCAGTCAAGGAAATTATCCTCTCTCAGAAGCATACCAGTTAGAAGGGTTGAGCATTGCACAGCAAAGCGGAGATCGTGAACAAATATGTGGCCTGCTGCTCAATCTAGGCGTAACAGTAGCCGAACAGGGGCGTGATGAGCAGGCCGAAGCATACCTCCAGAAAGGTTTAGCCATTGCCCGTCAGATCGGTCATCTTGAATGGATCAGTGTCTTACTCCTTAATATGGGAGAAATGGCTGTTGATCAGGGAAATTATGAACGAGCGCAAACCTATTATCCGGAAGCGCTGGCATTGGCACGTCAGATTGGACAACGTGAATTGATCAGTATTTTGCTCACCAATATGGGCAAACTGGCTCAGAAGCAAGGAAACTACAGCAAAGCGGGGACATATTTACTGGAGAGCTTAGACCTTGCCCAACAAATCGGCAGACCCCGCATCATCTGCGTTTGCCTCTATGAACATGGCAACCTTTACCTTAAACAGCAACTATTGGATGCTGCTGAAGC
>WNFY01002307.1_pt1 | contig 18207 bp, 18 predicted proteins | sample 5400091 | NCBI WGS metagenome assembly WNFY01 (sample SAMN13153364, study PRJNA577476) | soil metagenome | isolation source: 60 cm soil or saprolite under grassland replicate 1 | place: USA:California | collected 2016-06-15
ATACAGCGATGCGCAGAGACATGCAAGTGAGCTGCAACTTGAGATTACAGAGCGCAAACAGGTCGAACATGAGCACGCTCAACTATTAGTCCGCGAGCAGGTCGCGCGGGCCGAAGCGGAACTGGCGAATCGCACCAAGGACGAGTTTCTCGCAACTCTTTCTCACGAACTGCGAACGCCGCTCTCCGCTATCCTCGGCTGGAGCCAGTTGGTGCGTACCGGAAAACTCGACGCGTCTCAAATGTCACGCGCATTTGAAACGATTGAACGCAACGCACGATCACAATCTCAGTTGATAAATGATCTGCTCGACGTTTCCCGTATCATCACCGGCAAGCTGCAGATAGAACTTCGTCCGATCGATCTTGGTTCCGTGATTGAGGCCGCCATTGACGCAATCCGTCCGACCCTTGAAATCAAGGCTTTGCAACTCGAAACGACTATGGAATCGAGTGCCTGCCTGGTCTCCGGCGATGCAAACCGTTTGCAGCAGATCTTCTGGAATCTCTTTACCAACGCGGTTAAGTTTACGCCGAAGGAGGGTGTAGTCCGCGTTGAAGTCAAACGCCACGCATCGCGCGTCCACATTTCCGTGAGCGATTCCGGCATCGGTGTTAGTTCTGAGTTTTTGCCGTATATCTTTGACCGCTTCCGTCAGGCTGATGGCTCGACCACAAGAGTGCACGGCGGCCTCGGACTCGGACTCTCCATCGTGAAACATCTCGTTCAACTTCATCAGGGGAATGTGACAGTAACAAGTGAGGGGAAAGACCAGGGGGCTACTTTTACGGTGGACCTTCCACTTGCGTCCACTCCCTCTTCAACTGCCGCCGACAGCGCTGGAGTCGCGGTGTCAGAGAATGAGAGTTTGGCTTCGCGGATACTCGATGGACTGCGCATCCTCGTCGTGGATGATGAAGCGGACTCACGTGAGTTGGTAAATACAATCCTGACGCGCTGTGGAAGCGAGGTGAGATGCTGCAAGTCGGCTGCGGAGGCTCTCAAGGTCTTCCGGGCCTGGAAACCAGATCTCTTGGTGACTGATATCGGAATGCCGAATGAAGACGGCTACAGCCTGATCAACAGATTGCGAAAGCTGCGAACGAAAAGAGAGCGGCACATTCCGGCGGTTGCGCTCACTGCTTACGCCACCAACGAAGATCGGGATCGCGCCCTCGCGGCAGGCTTTCAGACGCATATCTCCAAACCAATTGAGCCCGATATCCTGGTGATGTCCATCGCAAATGCCACGGGACGCAGGCGCTGATTCACGCAACTCCTTCGAAACTCTCATTCACACACACGGGCCCTTCCTCATGACACGTTGTCATATAGTCTGATCGCTATGATTGTTTCAGTCCCGGAAGGGTTTCCTTTTTCCGATCTTGCACTCGCTCGTCGCCTCGAAAAAGCCGAAGCACGAAGTAATGCCGACTTCGTCGAGGCACGCGCCAGAGCCTTTCCAGACAGCGGCGCGGAATGGCGAGAAGTTGCAGGGTGCTTCGCGATGTACGACGGAGCCGCATCCCCATTAACACAAACTTTTGGACTGGGAATGTTCCAGTCAATTACGGACAGGGAGATGGAAGCGATAGAAATCTTCTTCCGAGAGCGGAGGGCAGAAGTATTTCATGAAGTTTGTCCGATGGCTGATCCGGGTTTACTTAACTTGTTGAACGAGCGTGGCTATCAACCAGTCGAATTCACCAGCGTGATGTATCGTCCAATCTCAAAAGACTTCCTCCTGACAGCGACGCCTAATGAGAAGATTCAGGTACGGTTGATTCAAGATACCGAACAAGGACTCTGGGGTCGAACAGCCGCTCAGGGTTGGAGCGAGTTCAGCGAATTGGCGGATTTCCTGCAGGAGATCGCACACGTTACCGCTCACAACCCTAACGCGCTTTCGTTTCTGGCGGAACTTGACAAGCAGGCAATTGCGACAGGCACACTGATTATTTGCGACGGAGTCGCGCTCCTGGCTGGGGCCAGCACAATTCCAGCAGGGCGTAGAAAGGGGGCACAACTCGCGTTGCTCGAGAGTCGATTGCGTCATGCGGCCGAGCGAGGATGCGATATTGCCATGATGGGAGCAGAACCAGGCAGCGCGTCGCAACGCAATGCAGAGCGCCACGGATTCCGCATTGCCTACACTCGCATCAAGTGGCATCTTGCCGACACGCAACGTAACCGCAACTAAGCTTCTTTTGAGAAAGCATCACCTGAAACATCCATCCTGGAGAAAGCCGAAAGAAAAAAAATGAGCAAAAGGGTAACAACATCAATTACTTAATCGGAACCAAACCACGAGGCGACAGCGGACAATGAAGATAGCTCTTAAATACGGACTTCTCATCACACTGGGAGTGATTGCCTGGGTTGTAGGTGCACATAGTCTCGTGCCGGATCCAACCTCGAAAGTCCACAGTTTCGGCTCCGGCATCTTCTTTAACTTGCTGGAAATTTCGGGCATTTATCTCGGTATCAGGGCCAAAGGGCTCGAAGTCGGCGGTAAGTCGACATTCAAAGAAGGGTTGAAGACGGGCGTTGCGATCGCACTGGTCTATGGATTTTCCGCATCTTTGTTTTTCCTGATGACGATTCTTCTTGTTGGTACGAAATTGATGGGGGCGGAGGCTCGAGCTCAGACGCAACCGCTGTGGCAGGTCATGGCAGGTGCTTTTGCCGGACTGTTTTTAGGCGCGCTTCTTTTTGGTCTTATCTACTCGACTGTGATCTCGTTTGTGCTGGCTAGACGCCTCGACGAGTAAAAAGAAAGCATTAGCTCCTTCTTTCTTGCGACGGAACCAGAACTACTTTGCCGGTGTTTTTTCTCGCCTCAATGTAGCTGTGGGCCTCGCCGGCCTGCTCAAACGAGAAAGCGCGATCCACGTAGGGCCTGATCCAACCTTCTTCAACTCCGCCAAGAATGGTTGTCATCCATACCGCAACCCTTTCGGGCTCGTGCCACAGATGACCCAGGTTCACACCAAACACTCCTCTGTTTTTGTTCATGAGGCCAAAAGGGTGGAACCAGGGAGTCTGCCACACAACTTTTATCAACCCAAGTTTTCCTTTCAGCCCGGTTGCCGAAGCAGTCGAGATTCCAAACAAGCCAAGACGTCCAGTCGATCTGAGGGCCCGGTAACTTTTCTTCCAATGTCCGCCGCCTATTGGATCCAGAACGAGATCTACGCCGCGGCCCCCCGTTAGTTCTTTTAAGACCGGAAACCAGTCCTGACTGCGATAGTCAATGGTGTGGTCGAGACCGCGTTCTTTCAGAAATTTATGCTTTGACGGACTGGCGGTTCCGTAAGTGATGGCGCCAATCCTCCTTGCAATGTCGAGAGCCGCCAGACCGACTCCCCCACCCGCGTTATGAATCAGTACCGACTCCCCTTCATTTAGTGAACCCATAACGACGAGCAGATCGTAAGCCGTTAGGTAGTTCACCGGAATTGCGGCAGCCTGTTCAAACGTCAACGACTCAGGCTTGTCAAAAACCTGGTCAGCTTTGACGGCCACGAGTTCCGACTGTCCACCAAAACGCGTCAATGCCACGACTGCCTTCCCTGCCAAACTCGTGTTGACACCTTCACCGATTGTTTCAACAACCCCGCTTATTTCATAACCCATCACGCATGGTTTCTTCGGAGCGTCCGGGTATAAACCCTGACGCGCAAGAATGTCAGCAAAATTCAGGCCTGCAGCCCGCACCCGTATGATCACTTCGCCGGGGCCAGGTAAGGGATCTGGAGCGTCTTCAACTCGGAGCACTTCAGCTCCGCCGTTACGAGTTGTAACAATCTGGCGCATTCATCCTCCTGCGTCCGTTGCGGTCGAGAATCGTCAAGAGTACGTCGATATGGTGGCTTTGGGCATGTGGATCCTACAACACAAAAGCACACCCGCGGAGCTTACTACTCTGCGGGTGTTTAAAGCCTGGGGAGAATAATTACCTGTTTACGTTGCGCTCTTGGCTGCCGTATCCGTGCTGGTCTTATTCGGCTGTTTGGTAATGCGCAAATAAGGCTTTGGCGCCCTCCAACCATTCGGAAACTTTTCCTTCGCAGCTTCATCCGACAGCGACGGGACAATAATCACGTCGTCGCCATCTTTCCAATTGACCGGGGTCGCCACGCTGTATTTCGCAGTCAACTGAAGCGAGTCGATCACACGGAGGATTTCATCAAAGTTGCGACCCGTACTCGCCGGATAAGTGATCATTAACTTCACTTTCTTGTCAGGACCGATGACGAATACGGACCGCACCGTAAACACGTCGCTGATCTCAGGATGAATCATGTCGTAGAGCTCAGCCACCTTATGATCGGGATCAGATATTACTGGAAAATTAAGGGCTGTGCCCTGGGTCTCTTTGATGTCCTCAGCCCATCGCTTGTGGGAGTCTGTAGGATCAACGCTAAGACCGATGACCTTTACGTCTCGTTTGTCGAAATCGGGTTTGGACCTCGCAACATAACCCAACTCCGTCGTGCACACGGGAGTGAAGTCTTTAGGATGCGAGAACAGACAAGCCCAACTGTCGCCAATCCATTCGTGAAAATTGATCGGCCCTTCAGTGGTGTCTGCAGTGAAATCGGGTGCTTTATCGCCTAGTCGTAGAGCCATTCTGTCTCCTTTCATTCGAAAACCGGTTACGCTAATACATTCACCAGAAAGTAAGAGATTTGATTTAGCCGTTTTAGGAAGCCAACAGGCTTTTACAACTAATGCCACTACAAGTCAAACGCGACAACCGCCGCAGCCCTCCGGAAGTACTTGCTCACACCGATTATCACCCGCATTCATTCCGTAGGAATTAAAGTTGTAGTCCTTTCGGAGACTCGGAAAGGCACCGCATCGATTTGAGAGTGACCCGCCCGGCACCAAACTCAAGCCTTGCGTGCTTTTAGTGTTATTTGCTTTAGTGTTATTATCAAAATACCCCTCAATACACCCCCAGTGCTATTCGTTTCCTTATTTAGGCGCATCTATGTCTCGCAGTGCCCAGAAACAGGGCGCCAAAAGCAGCTGGCAAGTGGCTCGCCCGCTTGCACTTCACTCGGATCTTTACGAGGAGATATTCGCTCGTTCAAGCGAGGCCATTGCCATTATCAGCCCTGAGGGCTACTACCTCCAACAAAACGGCGCTCATTACAATCTACTGGGCTATTCTGACACGGAACTTGAAGGTAAGACTCCAGCAATTCATTTGGGTCAGGAGACGTTCTCGGAGATTACGAGACAACTTGCCGAAACCGGCGAGTACGACGGGGAAGTAATTTCTCGGACCAAGACGGGAGAAGAAAGAAACATTGAGCTCTCGGTATTCACGATGAGAAACGGCCTGGGCGAGCCAATCTGCTACGTAGGTATCAAGCGAGACGTTACGACACGCAAGCAGGCGGAGGAGGAGCTGCGTCGCCGCGAAACTGAATTAACTGATTTCTTCGAGACTTCTTCGATTGGTCTGCACTGGGTTGACCCGACTGGCACCATCCTTCGCGTCAACCAGGCTGAGCTGGACCTGCTCGGTTATACGCGCGAGGAATATATCGGTCACAATATAGCCGAATTTCACGACGATCATGAAGGCATTGACGACATCCTGCAGAGACAGAGGGCTGGTGAAGTATTGCAAGACTTCGAAGCACGCATGCGCTGCAAAGACGGATCTATCAAGCAAGTGCGGATTAGGTCCAGCGTTTACAGTGAAGACGGAAAATTTGTTCATACCCGCTGTTTTATCAGCGATATCACGGACAGCAGGCGCGCTGAACAAAGACTGGCTTTGCAATATGCCGTCACGAGAATACTCTCGAAGTCGATTGATTTCGTGGAAGGCACGCATGAGATTCTGCAAACGGTTTGTGAGAGTCTGGGCTGGCAGGTAGGCGCGCTTTGGGCCGCTGATCACCAGGCAGAGGTCCTGCGCTGTATCGATTTTTGGCACACGCCATCAATTGTGGCGACGGAATTTGAGAGAATCTCTCGCAACCAAACCTTTGAGAAAGGAATGGGCCTACCTGGTCGAATTTGGTCCAGCGGCAAGCCAGCCTGGGTTGCTAATGTAACGAAGGACACCAACTTTCTGCGAGCGCCAGCGGCAGAACGTGCAGGACTGCGCGGGGCCTTCGGGTTTCCGATTCTTCTCGGCGCTGAAGTTGTTGGAGTGATCGAGTTCTTTAGTCGCGAGATCCGTCAGCCTGACGCGGAGTTGCTGGAAATGATAGGAAGCGTTGGTGGCCAGATTGGCCAGTTTCACGAGCGGAAAAGAGCCGGGGAAAAACTGGCACAGCTCCTCGTACGCGAACGCGCGGCCAGAGCTGATTCTGAGAAGGCCAATCGTTTGAAGGACGACTTCCTGGCTACCTTATCGCATGAGTTACGCACTCCTTTGAATGCTGTCATTGGCTGGTCGCGCATGTTGAAATCGGGACGACTCGATAAGGAAAGCGCGGTTCACGCTTTGGAAGTCATCGAGCGAAATGCCTGGGCCCAAAAACAGATAGTAGAAGATATTCTCGATGTTTCGCGAGTCATAACCGGGAAGCTGCAACTTCGCCTCGGCCCTGTTGATATAGTGACAGTAGTCAATGCGGCGCTCGATTCTGTGCGTCCCGCGCTGGAGGCTAAGAACGTTGAAATCGAAACGCAATTCGAAGACAGACTGAGAATTATTCCCGGTGACACGGATAGGCTGCAACAGGTAGTTTGGAACCTACTTTCAAATGCTTCCAAGTTTACGCCGGCAAACGGGAAGGTCACGATTCGTGTAGGTCTCAATGGAGCACATCTTCAGATTGAAGTCAGTGACACCGGGCCAGGGATCACACCTGATTTTCTCCCTCATGTATTCGAGCGATTCCGTCAGGCAGACGGCTCGACGACGCGAACTCACGGCGGACTGGGTCTCGGTTTGGCGATTGTCCGTCACCTGGTCGAACTTCATGGCGGCTTGATTGAAGCAGAAAACAGCAAATCAGGCTCCGGGGCGATCTTCCGCGTGAAATTCCCCTTACCCAGCGGCGACCTGCAGCTGGAGTCCTCACAGGCGCCTCTGCTTGATAAGGCGCACTCTAGACCGGCAACACTCAGAGACCTTCGCATTCTTGTAGTTGAAGATGAAACTGATGCGCTTGATCTGATTACTATGGAATTGGCCGAGCACGGCGCTCACGTAAAGGGAGTCACTACGGCAGACCACGCGCTTAAGCTGCTCCAGCGGATGAAGTTTGATCTCCTAATCAGTGACATTGGGATGCCTGATACCGATGGGTATAAGTTGATAAGGCAAGTGCGCATGCAGGAGGACGAAGAGCGCCGAAGCATCCCAGCTGTTGCGCTCACAGCATATGCTCAGGTTCAGGATCGGATGCGTGCGATCATGGCCGGTTATAATACTCACATAGCAAAACCTGTGGAGACTGACGAACTCGTGACAGTCGTACAGTGTTTGACCGGCAGACTGCGTAGCTGACTCTACTGCACGGTTGCACTAATCCTTCCCTTATGAATTAATGCATGGCTATGCTGAAGCGTTGCGATTGGGCCAGAAGCCCTCTGTCGATTGACTATCACGACAAAGAATGGGGCGTGCCCTTACATGATGATCGTGCTCTGTTTGAGTTTCTCATTCTGGAAGGCGCGCAGGCCGGCTTGAGTTGGGAAACAGTGCTGCAAAAACGAGACAACTACCGCCTGGCGTTCGATCAGTTTGATGCCGCCGAGATTGCCAGGTACAAGACCAGAAAAATCGAATCACTCCTCAACAACAAAGGCATCATCCGAAATCGTTTGAAAGTGAACTCCGCTGTCAGCAATGCGATCGCCTTCCTGGAAGTGCAACGCGAGTTTGGCAGCTTCGACAAATACCTCTGGCGATTTGTAAATGGTCGGCCTCTGAAGCGCAAAAGAGGGCAAGGGGTCGCGCCCCGTACGACCATCTCCGATGCGCTCAGCAGGGATCTTTCAAAACGGGGCTTTAGATTTGTTGGCTCGACCATCTCCTATGCCTTCATGCAAGCCGTCGGCATGGTCAACGATCACAACCCTGCCTGTTTTCGTTACCGCCAGATTAATTGAACATGAGAACCAGTTCGTTGGTCATCATGAAGCGAGAAAATATTATTGACTCACCGGCAAACTAGGCATATTGTCCGCGCCACTGGTCAAGCTGTCTGGATGCCCAGTCTAACACCAGTAAACTGCGTACCGAGTGAATGACTCCGTTCTTCCATTTCGTGCCGAAACAAGGGGCCCCTTCATGCTGCAACGATTCCTGTTTGCTTTGAGCTTTTCGCTTTGCCTTGCTGCGACTGCCTGCCAGAGCTATACCAGCAGCTTGCAGCAAGGCATTGCAGGCGCCGATGAGACTGCTGCGACTTCGGCGCTGCGGGCGATCGCCATGGCACAGCGAACCTACAGCATCACCAATCCAGGCGAATATGGAAGTCTTCAGCAATTGACTGATGGAGGATTCCTCGATGCGCGCTTTAGTTCAAGCAAACCAGTCAAGGATTATGTCTTGACGTTGAATCTGATTCCTAAGACGAACGGCTCCCCGGAAGGCTCTTACACATGCAATGCTGATCCCGACAAGCCGGGAGCCGGCGGCGGACATCACTTCTATATCGATTCAACCTCGAACAACATTCACGTGAATGCCAGCCAGCAGGCAACCGCGAACGATCCCATAGCCCAATAGTCCCTTAACGCGCGCAGATTGTTGGACGGGTTTGGATCGGTACTTTGTACTTTGTGCTTTGAGCTTTGTATTCGAAGTTTCCGGGACGGGTACTAAGCTCGGCACACAACTTGAGCCGCTGATGCCTATGCAAAAGATTAATCTTCAGGACAAGCTTTCTCTCTTTGACGACTATTGGAATCCGAGAATAGCGGGTGAACTGAATGGCCAATACGTGAAAGTCGTAAAATTCAAAGGTCCATTCACCTGGCACCATCACGCAAACGAAGATGAACTATTTTTGGTCGTGAAAGGAAGATTCAGGATGGACTATCGAGAAAAGACATCGGGTGAAGATGTAACCCGGAACCAATCGGTCTGGGTCGAAGAGGGCGAGATGATCATCGTTCCACGTGGCATCGAGCACTGCCCGGTCGCGGAAGAAGAGTGTCAAGTCCTCCTGTTTGAACCGGTTTCCACTCTCAACACCGGTAACACAGAAAACGAGTTGACCCGGAAAACCCTGACGCGCATTTGAACCACGCTGGTTTTTCTCTTGTAGTAAAGGATCTACTTTTTGTGCGAGTATGACGCAGAAATTGAATGTGGAGGTCCTTCTGTGAACAAAAAGTCTTCCCAACTGTTGTTAGCCGTCAGCATGCTCGCCCTCCTGCTTGGTACTGACGCTACCGCCCAGATCGATGCGAAGCAATTGGGTTCAGCCAACAGCAGACAAACAGCCGTTTGGAATGCTGCTGCGGGCAACACGAGCGTCAGAGCCCAGCAATCCGTCGTCAATTCTCTTTCCACTCTGCCGGAAGCAGACGCGCTTATTTACATCAGCCCTCAACGCATCCTGAACGACGCCGTGCCTAAGGTTATGGACGCAGCAGCAGTCGCGAAGATGCGCGCTGCGTTTGACGACGTGAAGAAATCTGTAGGGCTGGATCCGTCGAAAGTTGACTATCTGGTGATTGCTGTTCGCATCAGAAAACCCGGGGCAGATTTGAGCTTTCTCACTCCGGACGTAATGATTGTGGCTAGCGGAGATTTCAGTGCGGATTCGCTGCTGACAGCTGCTCGTCTTTCGCTGGAGCCGTTGAAGCTTAAGGTTCGCGATGAGAAGTATGGCTCGAAGACCCTGACGTTGCTGACCATTGACGCGATAACAGAGGCGGCAGAGAAAAACCCCATGCTGAAGTCGTTTTCCGAGATCGGGTTTGTGCCGCTCAATGCAAACACGATCGCGGTTGGCAACAGCGCATATATCAGGGCGGCGGTCGATGCAGGCGACGGCAAGGGACGAATCACTACTGCGGCGCTCGAGTCATTGTTGCGAGATCCGGCTGCGCTGATAAGCTCTATTGGCTCTCCATTGTCCTCGTTCGCAAAGAGCTTTGGTTTACTGGGAACCGAAACCTCACCGCGCGAGTCGCATTGCGACAGTAAGCTTGGTGATTATTATTCGGCGATCACGATGGATGCGACCAACTTTAGGTTAAGCGGCGCGATGAATGCCGACAATCCTGATACAGCGAAGATCATCAGCAATCTACTCTCAGGTCTGTTGCAGCAGGTAGCCGCCTCCGTAACCGACAAAAACGCACAGACCGTGATGAAGAGTATCAAGATAATGCCCAAAGAGAGTGAGGTGGTTTGGGAAGGCGACATTTCCCAGCAAGTGTTTGCGGACTTCGTCCGCGAACAGATGAAGCCGAAACCGGCGGCCATTGCAGGGGAAAAGCCTTCACAAAGCCCATCAAAGCGCCCGGTAAAGAGGAGACGCACGGTTCACAAGTCCTGAATGGCTATGACTCGCTGCCCGGACATTCTCGGATGCTTCTGGGCCGTATCGATAAAATCGTATTTTGAAAACATCTTTCCAGGAGCTTGCCGCCATCGTAGCCGGCAAGCTCCGCCACGCTTCCTACAGGAGAATCGAGAATGCAGAAATCCAACAAGTTGATACTCTTAATCTCCGTCCTGGTCGTAACTTCATTCGCCGTTGCTTTGAGGTCTTTCGGACAGGATCCGGGAACCACTACAAATAAGAACCAGACAGATACCAGGGGCGGTTCCCCACAGCCGCCTCCTTCAAAGCAAGACTTCTCAAAAAACACGTGGGAACTCCCGGCCGATGCGGACAAAACAAAGAACCCGGTTGCCGCCAGCGCCGATTCAGTCGCCAAAGGGAAGGACCTTTACCTGGCGAAAACGAAAGGCAACTGTATTTTTTGCCATGGTGAGACCGGTTCCGGAAACACGGAGAACCTGCCACGGCTGAGGAGAAAGCCCGCCGATCTCTCCAACAAAGAACGTATGTCTGCAATGACCGATGGCGAAGTCTTCTGGAAACTATCAAAGGGCATCAACGGCATCATGCCCGCTGGTGAAAAACGGATGACCGAAGAAGAACGATGGAACGTGGTGAATTACGTGCGCACGCTGGCGAAAGAACCAGTGATAAATTAGGTCTCTTGAATTGACCTCTTTCTCCAGGCTCCATGAGTGCTTCAATTGCAAAGCATCATGGAGTCGCAAGAGAGACCGAAATATCTTGAGTGCTGCGCTTTAGTCAACGTCGCGGGTGCTCGACGACCAACTGCGACCTGTCATTTTCAGATTGAGCAGTTTCAAATAACCGGCCGATATAGTCGCGCAGGTCTTTGCGAGATGAGTCCGCAATGATCTGAAGCACTGTTCACGAAGCGGAATCTCATTGTTTTTCGCGAGCCACAAACATAGAAGAATGTTGAGAATATCACACGATAACAGGCGGTTGCCCTCGGCTTCATTTACCTCTATAAATAAACCTGCAACCGAAACCTACATGGATTCAGCCTCAGCCATTGCGGTCTTGACAGCCATGATTACGCCCGCCGTGTTGATATCCGCGTGTGGCAGCATGATTCTGTCAACCTCTTCGCGGCTGGGTCGCGTGGTCGATCGGTGCGCGCGCTGTCAGATCGCTGGGAAGCCTCTGAGAAGGAGGGGAACAAGTCAGACTCAATGGACCGCCAGGCGGTGATCTTCCAACAGCTCGACAAATTAACCAGCCGCGCACGGATCCTCCAGCGATGCATGGTCACCTTTTACTTGAGCCTGGGAATGTTTGTTGCGACCAGCGTGGCGATTGGGGTCGTGCCGTTGTCTACCAAAAACCCGCGTTACAACCTCATACCTGTGATTCTGGGTCTGACAGGTGCATGTTTTCTATTCTATGGCAGTGTGCTCTTGATACTCGAAGCGCGCCTGGCACTTAGCACAATTCATTCGGAGATGGATTTTATCTGGCGGCTATCGAAAAAAGTTGCGCCGGCGGAGATTGTCGAACAACACAAGCCACACTTCGTACATTTTCGACGACATGAATGATCGTGACCATCAATTGCCGGTTGGCACGTTTGAGCCCTTCTATCTGAGACTGCTTCGTAGCGGCGAATTGGAGAACCGAGTGGCGGCGCTCGAACTCCTCCTCGAACGCTGCACCGTTTGCCCGCGCAATTGCCTCAATAATCGCCTCGCAAATGAAATCGCCGCCTGCTATTCAGGACGCCTGCCAATCGTTTCTTCCTACACTTCTCATTTTGGCGAAGAACCCGGCCTGGTCGGGACGAAGGGGGCCGGGAATATTTTCTTTGGCAACTGCAACCTACGCTGCGTCTATTGTCAGAACTATCAAATTTCACAAACGCATAAGGAACAGATCAAGAATGAGGTAACACACGAGCGACTCGCGGAGATGATGCTCGAGTTGCAAGCGTGCGGCTGTCATAATATCAACTTCGTTTCGCCGACACATTTCGTACCTCAGATGGCCCGCGCGATCTTGCTGGCCGCCAAACAGGGATTGCAGCTGCCTGTTGTTTACAACACCAATGCGTATGACTCTGTTGAAGTCCTGCGGTTGCTGGACGGGATCGTGGATGTTTATCTTCCCGATCTGAAGTATGCGGAAGATGAAGCCGGCTACCTGTATTCAAAAGTAACGGGCTATAAGGATTATTCGCGAAAGGCGATTGCCGAGATGTATAGCCAGACCGGTGATGAACTGGTCCATAACGAAGATGGCCTGTTAAAACGGGGCCTGGTGATTCGCTTACTAGTTTTGCCAAACGATATTGCGGGCGTACGGGAGTCGTTGGAATGGATAAGGGACGAGTTGAGTCCGCGAGTAGCCGTTTCTTTGATGGCCCAGTATTACCCAACAAATCGGGCCGGCACCAACCAGCGTTACGTTTTGCTGTCCCGACGAATACGGGAATCAGAGTGGTCAAAGGCCGTCGAGGCCCTCGACACAGTAGGAATGGAAGAAGGTTGGATGCAGGAGTTTGACGGGGCGGCTTTTTACTATCGGCCCGACTTCACAGATCGGGACAAGCCGTTTAAGGATATCAGGGATTTTGAATAAAGCAGTTGTCAGTGGTCCGTTATCAGTGGTCCGTTGTCAGTGGTCCGTTGTCCGTTGTCAATTGCGTACTTTATGCTTGATGCTTGTGCTTGTGCTTGGTACTTTGTACTTTGTACTTTGTATTTAGTGTTGCCTCGCAATACCACATACCAATTACCAATTACCAATTACCAATACCAAGTACTAAGCACAAAGTACAAAACTCAAATAGCCACAAACCACTGACCACGTAACAACTGACAACGGACAACTTACTCATACCTCACAGCCGGACTTCCAGCCGGGTAAAACACACCAAGCAGCCTCAGTTCATCCACTCCAGTGTTCTCTACGCAGTGGATCTGCCCTTTTGGCAAATAGATGCAAGAGCCGGTCAGTATGGGTGTGCTCGTGTTTCCCGCCCACATACGTCCCTGTCCTCGCAGGATGAATAGTACCTCTTCATAGTTGTGAAAATGATCTGGAGCCCGGCCGGGAGGGATTGATCCGATAAACTGTGTCACTTGAGTACTGCCAATTTCTTCATCTACCAGGACTCGATACCAACGATCAGCGGTAGAAACAGCCTTGCGATCCGCAAGGCACACGATTGGTGGAGATCCTACTTCGTCAACGTTGCCGGTTCTTGCGACTAACGGCGCAACGATCTGAACGGGAGACATTGGGTCCGGACATTGCGAACTCACGAACAGCGCCACTTGCGAACCTGGATTATTGACAACAAAGATTTGCCCGGGCCGGATATAGATCCCGGTCTGCGGAAAAATCTCATAAGACGATCCATCAATGAATACGGTGCAGGCGCCGCTGATCTCTGAGCCATCCAGATTTTCGAGCAAATAGAGCACTTCGTCGCATTCTGCATTGCGAAGGCCGGGCGAGAGACCTGGACCAAACTCGTTTAGCCGGAGCGAAATAGCGTGCGCTCCAGTGGCTTTGCCAATCTGGTACCAACTCCTGAAGGTGCCCGCCGTTACAGGAGTACCTTCACGCATGTCTGTGACCCGGCACCCTCCCTCCAATAGCTTTGCCATCCTGCGCGTGCTCCTACGATTTGTTTGAATTCAGATGGTGAGTTGTGTGTTCCGTCACCGAGGGCAGGATCCGAACTGCGGTTGGACCAAGTTCATTCGTTAAAGATCTTGTATTTGTCGGCGTGCCATTGAGTTCCAGACTCCTCAATCCGGCATCGAGGGCTTCCTGAGAAAGAGCATTGCTTGCGTCACCGGGAAACGCTTTGCGAGGAACGGTGAACACCAGTCCATTGATTACCAAACCGAGGCCAACTAGAAAAGTTATGAGACCAAACCCGACAAAGGGAAAGATATCGCCCTTCACTAGCGCCATGAAAAAAGTAATAATCGTCGCTCCAAGGCCTACGCACGCAGTAATGACCCCGGCCCTGACTCTGCGCAAGCGTCTCTCCTCCGGTGATTCCAAAAACTTTTCGATCTGTGGCAAGACGTCCTCGGCTACCTCCTTTAGATCCTCCGACTCCATCCGGGCGATTTTCTCGGCCATTACCCGGCTGATCTGTTCGCGCGCAGACACTGCCGACGCCGTAATCGCGTCAGGCCTTTCCAACGTCGTACGCACGGCGCGCAAATCCGTACCACAGGCCCGGCAATATTGGCTAAGTTGTCGTTCTTCGGAGCCGCAAGAGGGACAATACATGATGAAAACTTATACGGACATGAGGCGACGCAAGTTCCGGCAGTGGTTTAGCCCGGGTTAGAATTCCCTCCTTACGCTTCAACCTTCACACCGCGCCAGAAAGCAACGCTGTCCCTGATCTCATTGGCAGCGGGCTTTGGCTCCGGATAATACCAGGCTGCATCCCTACTCACCTGGCCATTGACCACTACGTTGTAATAACTGGCTTCACCTTTCCACGGACAGTTGGTTTGCGTACTACTCTCCTGGAAATACTCTCTCTTGATCGTGTGGGGAGGAAAATAGTGGTTGCCTTCAACAACTACAGTCTTATCACTTTCCGCCAGCACGACGCCGTTCCATGTTGCTTTCATACGTCCATGTTAGGTCCTGAGTCATCATTAGTAAATCCAACGAGTCTGACGGCTGCCATTCAGATCAGATCCCTCACTCACGAGCAACTGTCGCCACCACTAACTGACGGCAAGATGGTTATCTCGCAATTGTCCGGCAATGGAGTGTCAAGCAATTCCTTGCGACGAATGTTGTCACTCTCGAGAAAAATGTTTACGTGCATACGCAGCTGTCCCTGCTCAGTCAGGACGCGATCGCGTAGACCGGGATGAAGTTGCCAGAGCTCATTGAGAGCTTCACCAATGGTTTTGGGTGAGGTACTGATGCTTATTGCTCTTCGCCCTGAGGTGAAGTCCGTAAGAAAGCCGGCGATGTTGAAGCTAATCACTGTCTTGGTTTCGGAAAGAGTGGACCAACTTTAGTCTGGTAGAAATTACCAATGACGTCTTCTGACGATTATTGTTATGGAAGTACGCCCTCAGGCACAACCCATGGATGAATATCCAATGCCAGACGTCCCGCCTGCACCGCCGGGTCGGTTGCCGCCAATTCCTTTGCTTCCTCCAACGAACCGACGCGAAACACCAATATGCCGCGAAGGTTGCCGTCGTCCCCAAAAGGCCCGGCGACAACCAGTTTTTTCATGGCCGCAAGCCGCTGGATGTTTGCGATATGCGCTTTCTGCAGTTCTTCCAGGGCGGGGGTTTGTTCCGGAGTCCATTTAGGGCCGCGGGTAAGAAAAGCCAGATACGCGGTCGATACCTTCTGTAGTGAAGTCGCGGGCTTCATCACATCCTCTGATAACCAGGGATGCATTTCAGGAACAAACTGTCCGCCGCTAACTGCTGGATCCGCCATGACCCAGGTCCTGGCTTCGTCAGCCGATTTTGCACGAAAGATGCAGACAGCCTGAATCTCGCCATCATCCTTCAGTGGTCCGGCAATCACCGCTTTCCCTGAAGCAAGGAGCGATTGAACATACGCAACGTGATGTTGCTGGAGCACCGTGGCATCCTTATTCGGATCGGCTGACCACTTCGGACCGCGTTTCAGAAGCGCCATATGAAACTCAATTAAGTTGGATTGGGGGTCAAGTTTCCTTTCCTTCGCACGCGTCGCAGTAGCAAGAAAGGAGACAGTGACGAGAGCCAATGCTACTACTGTTTTCATGGTTCGCTTCTTTCTTGAGGTTGGCCGATCTGACAGAAGCTTCAATTTACGATGGATGTTTTCACGCAAACGATTGGAGGTAATCCTTTCGCAATTGCTTGCCACGATTCGCCGCCATCATTTGACCCAAACAACTCACCGTTGCGAGTGCCAAAGTAGATTCCGGTAGGCTGCAAATCGTCGGCGGACAGGCCATCGCGCAACACAGTCTCAAACGCGTTTTCCTGCGGCAAACCACGGGTCAGCGGCTCCCACGACGCGCCTGCATCTCGCGTGCGATAGACTCGCAACTTAGCTTCGGGCGTGCAACGGAATTCGTCTGACTCGAGAGGAATGATGTAGGCGGTATCCGCATTGTTAGGATCAGACTCCAGAGCAAAGCCGAAATCAGAAGGAACACCGTTTGCGATGTCAGTCCATGAATCGCCGGCGTTGTCGCTTTTGTAGAGTCCCCAATGGTTCTGCAGGAAGAGTCGTTCTGGGTTGCTGGGGTGGCTGACTATCTTGTGGACTCATTGTCCAAACTCCGGATAACGATGTTCAGGCGGCAAGAATTGAGCTCGCACGCCCTCGTTCCGGGATTTCCACGTTTGCCCGCCATCATCGGTGCGATAAACCCCGCCGGTCGAGATTGCGATATGCATTCGTTGTTTATTTCTCGGGTCTTGAAGGATTGTGTGGAGACATAAACCGCCGCCCCCTGGCTGCCACTGTGGTCGATGAGGATGATCATAGAGACCGTTGACCAGAGACCAAGTCTCACCCGCGTCGTCTGATCTAAAAAGCGCCGCGGGTTCAACGCCGCAAAAGAGTGTATCTGGCTCATCAGCATGACCTGGCACAAGCTGCCAGATCTGTTTCAATGACGTATCGGTACCTTCGGGAAACTTTATGTTGTAAGTCTCGGGTTCAGTCCAATTCCGGCCCAGGTTTTCTGACGAGCTCAAATAAGAGCCCCAGAAAGAGCTATTAACTGCCGCCCAGAGGCGGTTGCGGCCATCGCGCTGATCGTGAGCTAGCGCATAGATAGCGCGGCCCGGAAAATAAGGCCCACCCACAGTCCAGTCTGTCCGATTCTTGTCGGAGTCAAGAACAAATGCACCCTTCATCGTTCCGACAAGCAGAAGTACATCACCAGGCTTTGCGTCTATGTGACTTATCGCAGGCATATGCGAAAACTCCAGATTTGGAAATTAGAATTCGTATTTGGGAAAACGAAGGGAATTATAGAGAAAACCAGGGTAACAGGGGAATCAACGGGAAGCCCCTCGCGCGTTTCCCTTTTCCCTCCTTCATTTGATTGATAATATTCGTCCAACTCGCTTAATAGAGGTACCTGCCATGAATAGACTAGCCGCTTTCGTATTTGGTGTGGGAATCATGTTTGCCACGGCGTTCGTGGCGTTTGCCCAGGAACAACCTTCGCCGCAGCCCACCCCCGCCAGCGAAGATCAAGAGAAGGAGAAGGCCGACTTGAACAAGAAGGCCTACCGCCTGCTCGATCAAGTTATCGATGACGCTCAATCTCTCAAACTCGTTGAGAATCGCGTTCGCGTCCAGATTAATGCTGCCGACCTGCTGTGGGATCACAATCAAGCCCGGGCTCGCTCTCTCTTTGCGCTCGCTGCCGACGGCGTGGCGGATATGATGCGTGCTCCCGAAACAAATGATAGGCAGAATTTTAATCCGGCAGGACGATCAGGTCAGCTGCGACAGGAGTTGGTGTTGACAGTTGCTCGACACGATGCACCACTTGCTTATCAACTACTCGCAGCAACACGTCCAGCCATACCTTCTTCTTCCCCTGCTGTTGACCCACGCAATGCCGGGCAACAGCTGAATTCAGAAGACAACCTTGAGCAAAACCTGCTCGCACAAGTAGCGACGCTGGATCCGAAGCTTGCGGGACAGAACGCAGAGCAGATGCTCG